>OJKK01000027.1_pt1 | contig 88643 bp, 78 predicted proteins | sample 1596551 | NCBI WGS metagenome assembly OJKK01 (sample SAMEA4350131, study PRJEB24818) | metagenome | biome: human; feature: gut; material: faeces | place: Denmark | collected 2013-09 | reverse complement strand
CATGTTGTTATGAGGAGTGCATGTATAGTAGTGTCTATAGTTCGTGCGGATTTTTTTTTTTTCAGGAAGAAGAGGGAAGCCGAGCGCCTCAGGGGTCTGGGGGGCTCGGAGATGGGTATAACACCTCTCCCAGAGGGAGAGGCTTTTCCGGGGGCCGGTATGCTGCAAGTTTCCTCCAGAGGCTCTCCCTTTGGGAGAGCTGGCGCGTCAGCGCCTGAGAGGGCAAGCCAGTTTTAACTCAGTCCCTGCCCCTTCATCATATTTTGGAGCACCGTCAGATCCGCCGAGAGGTCCATGCTTTCAGCAGCATACAGTGCATCCAGCTGGTTTTCGAATGCAGTGGCGATGGAAGCCGCGTTCCGCTCCACCTCTGCCCGAATCGAAGCGGCATTTTCGCCCCGCACGCCCTGGCGGGCCAGCTTTGCGTACTGCGCGAGTACGTTCTCCGCGTCGGGCAGGTAGTAGGTCGCAAAGCGGCGTACCTGCTTTGCCTTGGCGGGGCTGGCCTCCACCGTCTCCACGATGGAGCGGCCTGCCTTTTCCATCCGGGTCATGGCGGCGGAAAGCTCCGGGTCGGGCAGGGCCTCGTTCAGCGCGTGGAGGGCATCCAGCTTCTGCTGGATGTCGGCCAGCATCTCATCCACATCGCCGCTGCCGGTGTGGAAAGGCACTTCATGCTCCACTACCCGGGGCGGGCAGACCTTCTTTGCCGCGCCGAACATCACGGCTGCGCCGCCCAGCGCTATCAGCAGCGCCCACAGCTTATATGCTGGCAGCGCCGCGCACAGCACCGCGAACACCAGCGCCGCCGCATACCACGGCAGGACGCTGGGCTTTTGGGTGCGGATAACTTTGCTCATGCATTTTCTCCTTTCCCGAAGGGGCGCACCGCCCCTTGCACTCTTCCATAATAAATCCTTTTATCCACAAAACGCAAGTGTTTCATGAATAATTTACAGGTTGGAAACGGTTATATAATCTTTGAGGGCCTCGCCCCAGACCTCGCGCAGGGTTTCGGGGCGGCAGGCGGCGTTGGCGGGGCTGGTGCTGGGCAGCTTGACCGCCGGGATGCCGGAGACCGGCAGCAGATATTTGGTATAGATGCGGTGGGCGGTGGCCCCGTTGCAGAACACTGCCTCAATGGGTGCTTTTGCCAAAAGAGATGCAATGTCGTTCGGCACCACATCCCGGATAGAGGCGTCCGACGCCCCGGTGATGGTGCAGCTTTCCAGCGTGTCCCACAGGGCGAGGCCATGGCGGAGGATGATGCCCTTTTTGGCCTCGATGTCCTCCCGGGCGGGGACAGGCTCGCCGGTGAGGGCCGCCATCATGGGCCAGAAACGGTTCTGCGGGTGGCCGTAGTAGAAGGCCATCTCCCGGCTTTTGGGGCTGGGCCATGTGCCGAGGATGAGGGCGCGGCTGTTTTCAGAGTAAACGGGTGCGAAGCTCATCGTTCCATCGTCTCCCATGCAGAGCCGAAGCTGCGGTCGGAGGGCTCCGCCTTCGGGCCGTCGAACCACAGCTCTTCAATAAGGGCAGCAAGTCCGTCCTCCCGCACATCGCCGATGACACGGTCAGCGGCGGCTTTGGCTTCGTCGGTGCCGTTGGACATGCAGCAGCCGAGGCCGGCTGCTTTCAGCATCCCGACATCGTTGGCGGAGTCGCCTGCCGCCACGGCTTCGGCGAGGGAGAGGCCCATCTTCTCGCAGAGGTCTGCGAGGCCCGCGCCCTTGTCGATCCCGCCCCGCACGATGTCATAGAAGTGGGAGCCGTCGGGCAGCTGGCCGCCCACCTGCATGAAGTGAAGGCCGAGGTGACCGTACTTTTCATGGAACCGCTCCAGCGCCCCCTCGGGGAAGATGCAGAACGCCGCGTGAGGCATGTCGATGAGGTGGCGGTCCTGGTCTTCGCCGTCCACGCAGTCCAGACCGACGCTGTTCATCTGCTCGTAGTACTTGTGGAGGATGTCATACTCGCAGTAAGCATAGTATGCATCCTTGAAGTCAAATTGCAGGGGGTAGTTGTAGTCCTCACAGAAATCCACCAGCGCGTACATCTCTTCACTGGTCATGGGGTGCTCTGCCACGATGGCACCGTTCTTGTCCACGACGCAGGCACCGTTGCAGGTGATGGCATAGTCGAACCGGATGCCGCCCAGCTGGCCTTTCCGGTTGATGGCTGACCAGGACCGGCCTGTGCTGAGCACGAATTTTCCCCCGGCGGCCTGAAGCTTCTTCACGGCCTTGACCATGGCCGGACGGGGCTGGCTCTCCCCGAAGGGGACGAGGGTGTTGTCGTAATCGCTTGCGAGAATTTTATATTGCATGGTGTTCTCCTTATATCTATAGATAAGTTGAGTATATCACAAAATGGAGGCTTTGTCTCAAGAATATCAACAGCGAAAGCCTCTCCCTTTGGGAGAGGTGGCTGCGCAGCAGACGGAGAGGGCAAGGTCGTTTACAAGAAAGCTGTTTTTTACGATAAAATAAAAACATCCGCATCCCTCTGTTGAAGAAGAAATGCGGATGTTAAAATGGAAAAATCAGGCGATAAATGCCACCACGATTTGGATGCCCACGCCCACAGCGGCGCCGCAGGCCCAGGTCAGGCCGGTGATGAAGAGGTTCTGCTTCCAGGAGGGATTCACCCGCCACAGCACGGCGAGGCCCACGCCCGCGCCGGTGCAGAGACCGGCCACGAGGCTCGAGAAGCGGAGTGCGCCCTCGACGTAGAGCTGGGTCATCAGGACGCTGGCGGCACAGTTGGGGACAAGGCCCACCAGTGCGGCCACCACCGGCTGGAAGAAGCCCATCCGGCCCAGCACCGAGGCGAAGACATCCTCGCCGACGCACTCGACGATGAGGCCGAACACGAGGCTGAACACGAAGATAAAGACAAAGATCTCGAGGGTGTGGCGGAGCGCGGCCTTCCAGATGGGCTGGGGATGGCCCTCTTCGTCGCTGTGCTCCTCGTGGCAGTCCACCTCGTCGGCGCGGCCGGTGTAGCCGCCGCGCAGGCTGCGGGGCAGGGCCTTGCGGAGGACGAAATCCAGCAGGAAGCCCACAAAGACAGCGTACACGACTTTGATGACCAACAGCAGGATCAGCTTATCCCAGTAGGCGGGCATGGACACCAGCAGGGGGATAGCCTCGTCGCTGGTGGAGAGATAGACGGCCATCAGCGTACCCAGCGTGATGACGCGGGAGGCGTAGAAGTTGGAGGCGATGGCCGAGAAGCCGCACTGCGGCACACAGCCCAGCACCGCGCCCGGCACCGCACCCCAGCGGCCGCCGCCCGCCAGCAGGGCCTCGATGCGCTCACCGTGGCGGGTCTCGACATATTCAATAAAGAGATAGGCTAAAAACAGGAAGGGGAGCATCTTGGCGGTGTCCGCCAGAGTTTCGCTCAGTACATCCAGAAAAAGTTCCATTGTTTGATACCTCGTGATATAAAATAAAGTGAAGATAAAGCTTGCTCTCGCGCCGGTGGCGCGGGGTCAGAGCGCTTTTGCATTGGGGCTAAGTTCTCTTTTGCGTGCCAAAAGAGAATCAGAAATGGTTCTCGCGCCTGTGCGCGGGGCAGAGCGCTTTTTCATTAAGGCTAATTGTTCTCTTTTGATGTCAAAAGAGAACCAGAAAACCACCAGCGATTTCGATGCGCTGGACCCACGAGAAAGGGGCTGCTCGCCCCTTTCAGACCCCGAAGGAGTTGTCGAAGCCCAAAAATGCTAGCCGCTTCGCTAAACGCATTTTTTGGGCTTCTCCGGTTTACGGCTCCGCCGATGGTGTTACGTTTCAGCAGGACTTTACGTTCAGCAAGGGCGTAAAGTCTGCTGCGAAGCAGCAAATTGGAGAAACGAGAAAAAAGCGTTAAGCGCAGCGACTAGCTTTTTTCCGTTTCGACCTCATCTTTGGAATTGTTAAGGGCGAGCAGCCCTTAACTCGTTGCGGGGAGAGTGGAGTCCAGAGGTAGGGAGGGGGGAGTCGAAACACCCCTCCCTACCTCTGGCCCGCGCGGAGCGCAAAGCCATTTGACCGAAAGAGAAAACTGACCCCGCGCCACCGGCGCGAGAACCAGCTTAAAGAAAAAACCAGCTCTACCTCTGGCCCGCGCGGAGCGCAAGCCACTTGACCGAAAGAGAAAGCTGCCCCGCACCACCGGCGCGAGAACCAGCTTAAAGAAAAAACCAGCTCTGCCTCTGCCCCGCGCGGAGCGCAAAGCCATTTGACCGAAAGAATAAAATCCGCCCCGCGCCGGCGCGCGCAGCCGCCACACCATTTTACGTCTTCACCCAAAATAAACGGAGGGACGAAAAGTGCTTTAGTTGCCTAAACTGCAACCTGATTGCAATTTAGATGCAGGAAAGAGTATACACGGATTCTGCGTGAAATGCAAGACCAAAATGCAATCTTTTTGCATTTTTCTCAAAAGAATGACTCTTAAAACCTTTTTTGGAAGAAATTCAATTAAACCCATTGACAATATGGGTATGAGGGAATATAATGCAGACAACAAAACCACACGCCTTGTAGGTAAGTGGGGAACTCGGAAAGGAGGGTACTCAAATGACGCTGATCTGGAAAAGTCTTCTGCACGCCAACTTCCGCTGTGGGCGAATGTACAGCGCCCGGGCTGAGAAACAAACTCTGAGCCATAGCTGTACGGTGCCCTCTATGCCGCGAATGTGCGAGCGAATGTGACGCCCGAGACAGACAAAAGGCTCTGAGCTGAGAACGATTTCTTTGCCCGGCAGACGAAAGGTGAAACTCCCCACGTTGCCGGGCATTTTTATGGGTAAAAATAATACTTTAAGTACAGATAGAGAGGAAAAATACTATGCCTAACTATAAATTTGAGACCCTGCAGCTTCACGTTGGCCAGGAGCAGGCCGATCCCGCTACCGATTCCCGTGCTGTGCCGATCTACCAGACCACTTCCTATGTCTTCCGCAACAGCCAGCACGCCGCTGACCGCTTTGGTCTGGCCGACGCCGGCAACATCTATGGCCGTCTGACCAACTCCACCCAGGATGTGTTCGAGAAGCGCATTGCCGCTCTGGAAGGCGGCGTGGCTGCTCTGGCTACTGCTTCCGGTGCAGCTGCCATCACCTACACCATCGAGGCACTGGCTCAGGCCGGCGACCACATCGTGGCTCAGAAGACCATCTACGGCGGCAGCTACAACCTGCTGGAGCACACCCTGACCCAGTTCGGCGTCACCACCACCTTCGTGGACGCGCACGATCTGGAAGAGGTCGAGAACGCGATCCAGCCCAACACCAAGGCGGTCTACCTCGAGACTCTGGGCAACCCCAACAGTGATATTCCTGATATTGATGCCATCGCAGCCATCGCTCACAAGCATGGCCTGCCGCTGGTCATTGATAACACCTTCGGCACCCCGTATCTGATCCGTCCCATTGAGCATGGCGCTGACATCGTCGTCCACTCCGCTACCAAGTTCATCGGCGGCCACGGCACCACGCTGGGCGGCATCATCGTGGACAGCGGCAAGTTCGACTGGAAGGCCAGCGGCAAGTACGGCAACATCGCCGCCCCCAACCCCAGCTACCACGGCGTGTCCTTCGCTGACGCAGCCGGCCCCGCCGCTTTCGTCACCTACATCCGCGCCATCCTGCTGCGTGATACCGGCGCTACCATCTCTCCGTTCAACGCCTTCCTGCTGCTGCAGGGTACCGAGACTTTGAGCCTGCGCATTGAGCGCCATGTGGAGAACACCAAGAAGGTCGTCGAGTTCCTGGCCAACCATCCTCAGGTCGAGAAGGTCAACCATCCCTCTCTGCCGGATCACCCCGACCACGCCCTGTATGAGAAGTACTTCCCCAACGGCGGCGCTTCCATCTTCACCTTCAACATCAAGGGAGGCCGTGAGGAAGCATTCAAGTTCATCGACAACCTGAAGATCTTCTCTCTGCTGGCAAATGTGGCCGACGTCAAGAGTCTGGTCATCCATCCGGCTTCCACCACCCACAGCCAGCTGACCGATGAGGAGCTGGCCGAGCAGCAGATCTACCAGAACACCATCCGCCTGTCCATCGGCACCGAGCACATCGACGACATCATCGCCGACCTCGAGGCAGGCTTCGCAGCCGTCCGCGGCGAGTGATTCTCCGACAAACCTTCCGTCCCCCGGAAGCATAAAAATGCGATTCTCTTCTCCATTCTCCTGAATTGCATAATAGAAGCAGCCAGCCGCCCTGTTACCTTGCAGGGCGGCTGGCTTGCTGTTTGCGGAATGACCGTCTGGCTCAGTGCTCTGCCGCCTCAAAGACGCTGGTCTGCTCCACGCCGGCGGCCTCCATCAGGCCGTGGTGTCGTCCAGCTCATCGCAGAAAACGCCGCCTAGCTCCCTGACCGTCATGGGCTTGAGGGTGCCGGGGTTCAGCAGGGGAGCGGGCTTGTTTTTCATATCGGCCCGCACATTGTACCATGCGGTGGGCAGCTCCGATCCTTCCAGATAAAAGCGGAAAAAGCGGAGTCGTACTACTGCCCGAAACCTGTGCGAGAGGGATGAACACCAGCCGCCCCCGGGGGCTGTACGCCGCCCCTGCCACGCAGCCGTAGAGAAAAAAGAGCATCACCGCCACTGCCGCCGCCAGAAGCAGCAGTCCCCGGTGGTGGAACGACCAAATGCGATGCCCGGGCCGCTGACGCCGCATACAAGACCCCTCCTTTTGTGGTTTGGGCCATCTTATGCCTGTCAGGGTGCGGCTGTGCGATTGTGCCGGGCCGAAGAGTGTGGTACACTATAGCCATCGAGATTTTTTGTGATACGGAGAAACGTTATGCTGACCATTACACTGCTGGGTACAGCGGCCACCATGCCCCTGCCCGACCGCGCCCTCACGGCGGCGGTGGCCGAATGCGGAGGACACAGCCTCCTGTTCGACTGCGGCGAGGGGACCCAGACTGCCGCCCGCCGGGCCGGAGTCAACCTGATGAAGATGGACGCCGTCTGCCTGACCCATTACCACGGCGACCACATCTTCGGCCTGCCGGGGCTGCTGCAGACGCTGGGCTGTCAGGGCCGCACCCGCCCGCTGGCGCTGTACGGGCCGAAGGGGCTCGGCGAAGTCTGGGCGGCACTGCGGGTGCTGACGGGGCCTCTGCCGTATCCGGTTTATGCTGAGGTGCTGGACGCTCCGGCGGCGCTCTGCGAAAAATTCGGCGGCTGGCCCCAGGGCGCGAAGCTCACGCCGGTGCCGACCCGCCACCGGGTCGTCAGTCAGGGCTATCGGCTCAATCTGCCCCGGGCCGGGCGGTTCTCACCCGAACAGGCGCGGGCATTGGGCGTACCGGTAAAGCAGTGGAAGACGCTCCAGCACGGCGAGAGCATCACGCTGGACGGTGGCCGTGTCATCCGGCCGGAAGCCGTCCTCGGCCCGGCCCGGCAGGGGCTGAGCTTTGTCTTCTCGGGCGACACCGCCCCCTGTCCGGCGCTGGAAAAGGCCGCAGCGGGTGCGGACCTTCTGCTCTGCGACTCCACCTATGCTCTGCCGGAGCAGGCCGCGCAGGCCAAACAGTACGGCCACAGCACCTTCGGGCAGAGCGCGGCCCTCGCCGCCAAAGCGGGCGCGAAGCGGCTCTGGCTCGTCCACTATTCGCCCATGATCACCGACCCGGAAGAAGAGCTGGCCCGGGCGCAGAGCCTCTTCCCGGCGGCAGAGTGCGGCTATGACGGCAAGAGCGTCACCCTGCAATATGAGGAGGCCGAAGAATGAACATCACCATAGAACCCGGCGCCTCCGCCCTGCTGGACGCGCTGCACCGGGCAGGTTTTGCGGCCTACGCCGTGGGCGGCTGTGTCCGGGACAGTCTGCTGGGCCTTGCGCCCCACGACTGGGACCTCTGCACCGCTGCCCGCCCGGAGCAGGTGATGGAGCTGTTCGGAGAAAAGCAGTGCATCCCCACCGGATTGCAGCATGGTACCGTGACTGTGAAGCGGGACGGCAGGCTCTATGAGATCACCACCTTCCGCACCGAGGGCAGTTATTCCGATGGCCGTCACCCCGAAAGCGTGGCCTTTGTACCCGACGTCCGGGAGGACCTGGCCCGGCGGGACTTCACCATCAACGCCATGGCCTACAGCGTCGAAGAGGGCTTGTGCGACCCCTTTGACGGGCAGGAAGATCTGGCCCGGGGCGTGGTGCGGGCGGTCGGTGAGCCGCTGCACCGCTTTGAAGAAGACGCTCTGCGCATCCTGCGTCTCTACCGCTTTGCGGCCCGGTTCGGTTTTGTGATCGACGAGGCCACCGAAGCGGCGGCGAAACAGCTGGCTGCCCACCTCGACTGCGTGTCGGTGGAGCGCATCGAAGAAGAGCTGGACAAGCTTCTGTCTGCCCCGAAGCCGGGGGCGTATCTGGAGCCGGAGGTGCTGGCCTTCGTCCTGCCGGAACTGCCGCTCGACTACCTGTCGGAAGCCCGTGGGATCATAGATGCCCTTCCGGCAGGAGCAGAGGAAGTGACCACCCGTTGGGCGGCGCTGCTTCTGCCGCTGGGGGAGGATGGAACGCGGAAGGCGCTGAAACGCTTGAAATGCTCCAATGCTGTGATAGATGGAGTGTCAACACTTGTGAAGGAGAAAGCTCCCCGCACTCCTGCGCTGTCGCTTCAAGCCAAACGACTTCTTGGCAAATACGACCTCCACACCGTGCAGCAGCTGACTGCCCTTTGGAGCGCTCTTCAACCGGAAAGAAAAGATGAATTTACCGCCCTGCAAAAAGAGGCCGAGACGCTGACCGCCCAAAGCGCCTGCTGCCGCGTCTCCCAGCTGGCCGTGAATGGCCGCGATCTGATGGCGGCGGGCGTCGCGCCCGGGCCGGGCCTGCGCCGCGTGCTGGAAGCGCTGCTGGAAGAGGTCATCACCGGGCGGCTGCCCAACGAAAAAGCGGAACTTCTGGCCTTTGCGGCCAAATTTTCTGCGTCTTGACAAGAGAAAGAAGCTGCGGTAGTATTATACTACTGTTTTAGTATGTTATAATAGAAGAGGAACAGAATGACAGAAACACAGAACACTTCCCGCCGCCCCGGGGCGCTCATCGCCATGAGCGGCGGTGTGGACAGCTCGGTGGCGGCATGGCTCATGCAGAGGGACGGTTTCGACTGCACCGGCGTCACCATGCGCCTCACCCGCAACGAGGCCGTGAACACCGAGGGTCTGCACACCTGCTGCTCGGAGCGGGACATTGAGGACGCCGCCGAGGTGGCCTATGCGATGGATATTCCCTACGAGGTGCTGGATTTTACGGCAGACTTTCAGGAAAAGATCATCGACAAATTCATCCGGGTCTACGAGGCCGGCGGTACGCCCAATCCCTGCATCGACTGCAACAGATATATGAAGTTCGATCACCTGCTTCGCTGGGCGGAAGCGCACGGACTGGATCATGTGGTCACGGGCCATTATGCCCGGGTGGAGCAGGACGAGGCCACGGGCCGCTGGCTGCTCAAAAAGGGTCTGGACGAGAACAAAGACCAGAGCTATGTGCTCTACAACCTCACGCAGGAGCAGCTGGCTCATGTCCGCCTGCCGCTGGGTGGTCTGCACAAGAGCGAAGTGCGCGCCATCGCCGAGCAGCAGCACTTTGTGAACGCCCGCAAGCACGACAGTCAGGACATCTGCTTCGTGCCGGACGGCGACTACGCCCGCTTTATGGAGGATTTCACCGGCAAGCACTACCCGGCGGGCGATTTCCTCGACGTCGGCGGCAGAAAGGTAGGCACCCACAGCGGCGCTGTGCGGTACACCATCGGCCAGCGGAAGGGCCTGGGCCTCGCCATGGGCGCACCGGTCTACGTCTGCGCCAAGGATATGCAGGCCAACACCGTCACGGTCGGCCCGGAGTCGGAGCTGTTCGATACCATCGTCTATGCGAACGAAGTGAACTGGATCGCCATCCCGGAGCTGAAAGGCCCCCTGCGGGTGACGGCCCGCACCCGTTATCATCAGACCGAACAGCCTGCCACCGTCTACCCGGCAGGGCCGGTCAGCTTCCGTCTGGAATTTGACCAGCCTCAGCGGGCCCCCACCCCGGGGCAGGCCGTCGTGCTGTATCAGGGCGATGTCGTCCTCGGAGGCGGCACCATTACACAGGTGGCGAAGGGATAAGGGGGAGCGGCCCGGCCCTCTCAGGCGCTTCGCGCCGGAGCCGATTGCCTGACCGCTGCATTCTGGCTCTCCCTTTGGGAGAGCTGTCACCGAAGGGGGCTGAGAGGGCAAGCCCGTGACTGTAAAAAGCAGAACCTAAAGGAGAAATGATATGCAAGACCAGTATTCCCGCACCCAGCTGCTGCTGGGTGCGGAAGCAATGACCAAACTGCACGATTCCCGCGTAGCCGTGTTCGGCGTGGGCGGCGTGGGCGGCTACACCGTCGAGGCGCTGGCCCGCAGCGGCGTGGGGGCTCTCGCCCTGATCGACGACGACAAGGTCTGCCTCACCAACCTGAACCGCCAGATCATCGCCACCCGCAAGACGGTGGGCAGGTTCAAGGTGGATGTGGCCGAAGAGCGCGTCCACGACATCGACCCCAACATCAAGGTCACCACCTACAAGACCTTCTTTGGCCCCGAGACGCAGGACAGCTTCGATTTCAGCCAGTTCGACTACGTGGTGGACGCCATCGACACTGTCACCGGTAAAATTGCGCTGGTCATGAAGTGCAAGGAGGCTGGCGTCCCCATCATCTGCTCCATGGGTGCAGGCAACAAGATGGACCCTACCCGCTTCGAGGTCACGGATATTTATAAGACTTCCGTCTGCCCGCTGGCCAAGGTCATGCGCACCGAGTGCCGCAAGCGCCGCATCAGGCACCTGAAAGTCGTTTACTCCAGGGAGCCTGTCATGACTCCCATCGAGGATGACTCCATCAGCTGCAAATACCACTGCATCTGCCCTCCGGGTACCCAGCGCAAGTGTACCATCCGCCGCTCCGTCCCCGGCTCGAACGCCTTTGTCCCGTCGGTCGTGGGCCTCATCATCGGCGGCGAGGTCGTGAAGGACCTCGTGGGCTTTGTCCCCATGAAGGGCTGAATTTGATAGAATCAGAAAACGGCAGGTTCATTGAACCTGCCGTTTTCTTCGTTATGAGCCGATTTTTACTGCTCAGGAGCAGCGAATGCGATGGGGGTAGCGCCAGCAGCTGCGTCCACGCTCTTCAGAGAGATGGGAGTGATCTCGTAGTGCAGGGTCTCGAAGCTCTGGGTGCTGCCGTCCTCGGTGGTGAACTCGAGAACATAGGTCATGTCGTCCTGCTTGTCGGCCTCGACATCGCGGGTGATGACGACATTCTCGCCGTCGGCCAGACCGGCCTCGCCAGCCAGGTTCTCGCCCTTGTCCTCAGAGCCTGCCTCGTACAGGTACAGCTCGGAGACGGTAGAACCGGTGGTGTTGTAAACGGTGTACTCTGCGCTCTCAGCAGCCTCAGAAGATGCTGCCTCGGAAGATGCAGCAACGGAGGAAGCGGCCGCAGAAGAGGCAGTGCTGGAAGCAGCAGTGGAAGCAGAGCCGCCGCAGGCGGTCAGAGCAACAGCCAGTGCCAGAACGGCAGAGGCGGCACAGATCTTGTTCAGTTTCATGAAAATGTACTCCTTGATTTTTGAATCGGACTGTCCGTGATGGACGGCTATCGGAAATTATTATACATTGTTTTGCCTAAAAAATCAAGGGATTCCGCGCAGAATGCACAATGAAGTAAGAACTGTTACCAAAATGAAATAAAACATTCACAAAGTCATCCGCGGTTCAGCCGCCGCTGCGCCAGCGCAAAGCCGACGGCGCTTGCCGCAAAGACGGCGTAATAGCTGGCCAGCCGGTAGAACATCAGCAGACTCATGGACGAAGCATCGGGGAGGAAGCTGCTGTACACCAGCAGGAAGGCCGTCTCCACCGAGCCCATGCCCGCCACGTTGGGCAGGGCGTTGGAGACAAAGAAGGTCAGCGACGTCAGGAGCTGCACCTGCCAGAAGGCCAGTCCGGTATCCAGCCCCATGAACCGCAGCCCCATCCAGGGCAGGCAGAAGAGCAGGAACAGCTTTACGAGATGCACGCCCAGAATGGCGGCACAGCGGGGCTTGTCCGCCAGCAGATGGCGGCTCTCGGCGCTCAGGGCGTCCAGCTGCTTGAGCCAGCTTTCCCGGCGCTCGGCCCAGCGGCCCGTGTCGGGCAGAAAATGCAGCAGCCAGCGGGCCAGACGCTGCACCACCGGCAGGGCGCAGAGGGCGATGAGCCCCACGATGACGCCCGCCACGACAGCGTAGGCCCCGGGCAGATACCGCAGCACGCCGTCGGAGTGGGCCGCCATCCAGGGGCGGCCCGCCAGAAGCAGCACGGTGGCGTAAAGCAGGACGGCTGTCTTGTGGAAGACGTATTGCAGGGTCATCAGCCCCACGCCGGGGCCGACGTCCAGCCCGCGCCGGTGGAGATACCACGTCTGAAACGGCATCGACCCTGCGCCGAGGCCCACCACATTGCCGAAGGTCCCCATCCATGCGTTGTCGATGCCCTGCCGCAGCGGGAAATGGGACAGGCGGCTGCGGACGATGAGCCAGCTGGATACGCCCTCGAGAAGCGGGTAGCTCAGGCCCACGGCCAGTGCCAGAAGCCCCTGCCCGAGGGTGAGCCGGCTCAGCGCCTCGGAGATCTCGGCCCAGTGCTCCCGGAAGATGAACACCACGATGCCGGTCAGCAGGGCCAGAACGCCCAGCGAGAGCAGGGTCTTTCGGCGCGAAGGGGCGGGGGAGGCGGACGAACTCATGCGGGGACTCCTTTCAAATTTTAACAAAAAACGGACTGGGATAAACTCTTAGGAGAGTATATCACAGTCCGGAGGTGTGTTTGTGAACAACTGCCAAATTTTTTGCCTCAGTTTCGGCAGAGTGATAAAGAACGGGGAGCTTATTCGCCGGTGAGCTCCTTTACAGCCTGCTGTAAGCTGTCGGAAAACGCCTGCTTGGAGTAATGACTCTCGTAAAGCTCACGGCAGGCGGGACGCATGGCAGCCAGCTTTTCCGGGTGCTCGATGGCCCAGGCCAGCCGCTCGGCCAGCTTTTTGGGGTCGTCGTCCTCGTAGACGAAACCGTCCACGCCCTCGGTGATGAGCCCGGCGGTGCCGGTGTGCTCCGACACGATGGCGGGCTTGCCGAAGATGAGGCCCTCGGTGACGAAAGTAGGCATGGGGTCGTCGCGGGAGGCGCAGACGAGGCAGGTACACTGGGCCATCAGGCTCTTGATCTCGTCGCGGGTGAGCCGCTTGACATAAAAGACATTGTCGGGGCAGTCAGCGGTCAGGCTCCGCACGGCGTCCATCATCTCAGCCTCTGCGGCCTTGCCCACGAAGAGGAAGGATGCCTTCTTCATGGTCTCAGGCGGCAGCAGCCGGATGGCCTTGCAGAAGATGTCCTGGCCTTTCCGGTTCTCGAAGGAACCCACGGTGGCGAACAGAGGCCGCCCGCCCGCATAGCTCAGATCGTAGTGGGAGAACTTCTCGGCGGCGTAGTCCGGCAGGCCGTAGATGAGGGGCCGGATGTTGAACTCCGGCCGCACCGAGTGCATGGCGTTGGCGGCGTGGCTGCCGACGGAGTAGAGCCGGATGTTTTCGCCCAGCTCTCTGGGGATCTGGTGGGCGATGTGGGGGTAGCCTGCAAAGGCATCGTGGAGCCACCAGAGCACCGGCACCCGCGCACCGCTCAGGGCGCGGACGGCCCGGGCCTCCACGACGGTGTTGGCCAGAACGAGGTCGGCGCAGAGGGCCAGCCCCCAGAGCAGGGGCGACTGGACACAGCCCTTGCGGGTGATGACGGTAGCTCCCGCCTCGAGGAAGAGCGGCATGGAGCCGCCGTCCTCAGGGCCGAGGACGACCACTTCGTAGCCCATGCTGCGCAGCACCGGCACGGCGCTCACCAGCACGATGGGCGCACCGGTCATGTCCAGCAGGTGGCTCATGATAAAGACGCGCTTCCCCTTTTTTACAGACCAGACGTCTTCGGCGCAGATGTCCCGCTCATAGTGGGCCAGCGCCAGCGGGAGGCAGACGTGGCTGCGGCGGAGCTTCGCCGCCAGCGTCAGCAGCTCGACGGGATTTTCCGGGTCGCGGGCTTCCGCCTGACAGCGGCGCAGCAGCTCCCGGGAGACGAGGGCGCAGCCCGGGCAGGCTGCAAAGCCCTGACTGTGGTAGAGGGTGGTGACGCCCGAGTAGCCGAAGACGGCGTCGCTGGTGACGTAGTCTGCGCCGCTGCGCAGTGCGTCCGCAAAGCAGGAAAGGGCCGTGGGCATCAGGAAAAGGTCTTCCCTGACCAGAAGCAGACCGACGGCGCTGCCGAGGGCTTCGGGGCGGAGGCTGTCCGTCCATAAAAATTTGCGGTGGAGCTGGTCCTGCAGGGAAGCTTTCAGGGCGGCGTTCCGCCCCGGCGCATAGACGCCGAGAAAAACCTCCTGGGTGTCGAGATATTCCTGTTTGGCGAGCTGAGCCCGCTGCAGAGTGGTATAACTGCTGTACATCGTATCCTCCTCTCCGCAGGCAGGCTCAATGGCTGCGATGGAACAGCCCCAGCAGGCGGCGCAGGGGCTGCGTGAGTTTCCAGCTGCTGGAAGAGAGGATGTTTTCCAGCGAGCTCTCGTAGGCTTTGCTCCGGGCGCACAGCTCGGCGTTGGCCTGATGCAGCTCGGAGAGATTCTTCTGCAGGGCCTCGATGGTCTGCTTCTGGTCAGCCGCAGTCTTTTCCAGCTGGTCGAGGTGCATCTGCTCGCAGACGCGGGTCTTCTGGAAATACTGTACGCCCTCGAGAACGGCGGCGAACAATGGGTCGTCCGCCAGCGGCTCCAGCGGGAAGTAGCAGTAGCTCACGCCCAGCTTCATCCCGGCGGGGAAACGGTTCAGACCTTCCAGCATGAAATTCGGGTCGTCGTTGAGGAACAGGATGCCGTCGCCGTGGAGCGGCACACCGTTCACCGGGCAGCAGAGGATGCGGTCATCCGAGAAGACGAAATCGGTGATGCAGCAGGGCAGTTCGCCGGGGTCGAGACGGAGATTGAACGCGGTCTCCGGCAGCTCGAAGGTCGCTGTCACCATGCCGTTCAGCTCGTCGTATTCGTAGTCCGGGGCTTTAACGGTGTCTTTCTGGGAAAAGCCGAACCCGGCATCATAGTAAAGCAGCGGCTGCACCAGAGCAGGCGAGTCGGTCTGCCTCTCTTTCTGGGGGTGGGCAGCATAGAAGGTCTGCAGCTGCTTTTCCAGCTCGAGGCAGCGCTGGGCCAGCCGCGAAGTGCCTTCGTCTGCAAGTTTGAGCTGTTGTTCAAGGTCTGCAATGCGGCTGCGCAGAGCCGCTTCAGGAGTTTCGTTCATCATTACCGGGACCTCCTCCGATTTATCGCAAGGCGTACAACCCGCGCTGCAAGCCCATGCATCAAAAGTAACTATAGTCTGCCCTCAAAATGGCTGGATACCAAAGCGCAGGAATTTCAGTGTTTTGCCGCATAGCGGCGGGTCTTGCTCCGCTGCCGGGGCTTGTCCGCAGGCTTGCCGCCCCGAAGCCTCCGGCCAAGCTCTTTGCGGCGCATCAGAAGCTCGGTGACGGCGAAGATGGAGACAAGCGAGAACACGAACTGCAGCAGCATCCCCTGCACCGGATGGTCAGCATACTTTGCAGCCATCAGATACCACGGGATGGCCGTCAGCTCCACCGTGTGGATGCAGAAGATGAAGAGCGAGCGCCGGCCCACCCACTCGATGGCATGGGAGATGGGGCCGTCCACGCGGCGCTGCCATTTCAAAAAGAGCCGGATGATGCCGTAGCCCGCTGCGCCATCCAGCAGGATGCTCAGCGGCCCCATCGTCCACTCACCCAGCGAAACGCAGTCGGTGCTCCGGGTCAGCAAAACGCCCGCGACGACGCCCAGCGCGGACGCGATGAGTCCGGCTTTGGCTCTGCCGGAAAGGGGAGTTTCGAAAAGGCGGCGCTTCTTGGCCAGATAGCCGATGTAAAGGTAGGGCAGCGACACCATGCCCTGTGCGATGCAGAAAGGAGCCTCCCACACCAGCGTGACGCCCCAGCCAAGCAGGGTGACGCCGACGACTGCGGGGGTTATGTACCGCTCGGGGAAGATCTCGAGCAGCACGTCCAGCAGCACCCACGCCAGCATCAGGGCCACTAAGTACCACATGGGTCCGCAGGAGAAAAACTGCTGCCCGAAGTAAGTGGCCGTGTGGGGCAGGCCTAACAGGAAGCCGCCTAAGACCTTGGCCGATTCTGAGATGGCGGCATCCCACGAGCCGAAAGCTGCGCGGTGAACGAAAGCGTGGAGCACCGTGGTGGCCAGTGCAGTATAAAGGTAAGGCTTGAGCAGGGTCTTGAGCTGCTGCCCGATGCATTTGTGGATGGAGCGCTTGCGGAAGCCGTAGCCGCTGGCAATAAAAAAGGCGGCCATCAGCGCTTCGCGGTAAGCGAACAGCGCGAACGCGAAAGGGATGACGTCGTTGGTGCCGAGGGGGTAAAGCTCTGCCGTGTGGGCAAAGACGATGGCCAGCATTCCGATGCCTTTCAGCAGGTCGAACATGCCAAGGCTGCTTACAGTGCGGGGCTTGGTGCCTTCCATGAAAAGGGTCCTCCTTGTGCGCCATTCGTCCCGGAGGCCCCGGAAGGCCGTATTTTAGGCGCGATAAATAAAAATATGAAGCTCGGCGGGGAGCTTTTTTGCTAAATGATATAAACAGTATAATGCTTTTTGGGCTTGCTGTCAATTTGATAAGGACTCGACCTCCGGGCGAAGTTTCGTCCTGACGAAAAAAAGTGTATCACAGCTTTTTGCATATCGCAACAAAAGGAAAGAATTACATCTGCCTGCACAAATCGAATGCAAGTTTAAATTGCATATTTGTGCAATTAAATCTTGCGTTTGTGCTCTGCTTGCGGTATACTGTTGCCATGAGGAGCCGTGCCAGAGTTTTCCTCGAAATGCCAGAGATTCGGAATGGCTCTGGAAGGTGAATGAAAAAAGTGCTGAGTTGAAAATTTGACAAAAAAGGAGAAAGACCGATGGCTGAATACATCAAAGTACCCGCAGGCGTATACGATATGGTGACCCGCTGCATGGAGCAGGAGTTCCCCGATCATGTGGCCATCCGCTATGTGGCCGAGGACGGCAAGACTGTCGTGGAGAAGAAGTATCGCGAGTATGCGCAGGACATCCGCCGGATGGTGGCTTATCTCAAGGCCGAAGTGCCGGACATCAAGGGCCGGCGCATCGTTCTGCTGAGCCGGAACTGCTATGAATTCTGCGTGGCGTCCTACGGCATCATCCTCGCCGGCGGCGTCCTCGTGACCCTGAACCAGAAAAAGAACTGGGACGAGCTGGAATATGAGCTGGGCCTCGTGGAGCCCGTCCTCATCCTGAACGACGGCATCGACTACGGCTGCCGCGCCGAGCTGGAAGCCGCCTACGGCCCGAAGCTCCGCCCCATGGACTGCTATAAGGATACTGCCCCCGGCGAGCTGACCAACTGCGTGGGCCACGATGATTTGATGATGCTGATGTTCACCTCCGGCACCACCGGCCGCAGCAAGGGCGTCATGCTCTCGGAGCGGAATATGTGCGCCAGCCTGCACACCTATTCGGAGGTGGCAGAGAACTGGGTCACCGACCGCCTCCCGGCAGGCCAGAAGCTGCCGCTGAGCCATATGACCCTGCTGCCCCTCTTCCACATGGCCTGCTTCGTCTGCGTCGTGTCCTACCCGCCTGCCGGCTGGACCCTGAACCTCTGCGGCGACATCCGCGACTTCTACCGCGACCTGGGCCTGATGCACAGCGATGTCATGGCCTCGGCCCCCGTGCTGGTGGAGACCATCTACAAGGACATGAAGCGCGGCCGCGTCAGCCGCCTGAACGGCCTGTGGGACCTGTGCTGCTCTTCCGCTGCCCTCGACCCCAAGATGCTGCTGGAGCTGGCCCAGAACGGCTTCGTCGTTAACCAGTGCTACGGTATGACCGAGACCTTCGGCGACGGCATCCTGAACTTTACGCAGGTCGAAAAGCACATGAGTGCCGTGGGCAAGCCCGACGACCACGTTCAGTATAAGCTGGACGAGACCGGCGAGATCTGCATCAAGGGCGACTGCGTGATGCTGGGCTACTACAAGGACCCCGAGGCCACGGCAGAGGTCATCGATGCCGACGGCTGGTTCCACACCGGCGACCTGGCCCGGATGGATGAGGAAGGCTTCTATTACATCACCGGCCGCAAGAAGAACCTCATCATCCTCGCCAGCGGCGAGAACGTCAGCCCCGAAGAGCTGGAAAAGAAGCTGGCCCTCTGCCCGGCCATCACCGAGTGCATCGTGAAGGAGAAGGGCCAGAAAATCTGTGCCGTCATCTACTGCCCTGAGGATAAGCAGGAAGAGGTCAGAGCCTTCGTCACCGAGGTGAACCGCAGCCTGCCGCTGTATAAGCGCATCAGTGCCGTGGAGTTCACCGCTGAGCCCCTGCCCCGCAACGCTCTGGGGAAGCTGCTGCGGAAGTAACAAGTAAGAAGAAACAGTGAAAAGGATACGCCGCGTGGTTGCATTTCTCAGCCGAAACAGGTATTATTACTCTGAGGCAGAAAATGTCAGCTGCCGGCGTTTCGCTGTAATAAGGCACCATGCCTCTGCCCCGCACCGGCACCGGCAAGCTGCTGCGCAAGTAAGAATAAACGGGGCAGGCTGCGGAATACTGGAAAAGAGCCGCGGCCGCCTTTAATGGAATTACGAAAGGAAGATTCAAACTATGGAAAGAACCGAGATCGTGTCCCAGATCCTTGCAATTCTGGAAGATGTTGCAGAGATTTCCCCCGAGGATGTCAACGAGAACAGCGTCCTGATGGACGATCTGGACCTGTCGTCCATGGAGATCCTGACCGTCGTCGCCGACCTGGAGGAGACGTTCGGCCTGCGCATCCCCGAAAAGGAGCTGCGCAACTTCGTCACCATCAGTGATCTGGCCGACTATCTGGCCGCACACGCGGGGGAATAAGGAATGGATGCCGGACAGCGCTCTGTTTTTCAGGGCATCGTCTACTATTACCGCGAAAATATGGTCAACTGCCGCTATCAGGTCACGCTGAAGGATGCCGTGGACGGTGCGCTTTTGCAGCAGGCTCTGGATGCGGCCCGGGCAAAGGCACCCTACTATTTCCAGAAGCCGGTGTGGGAGAAAAAGCTGCTCCACCTCGAGCCGTCGGACGCCCCCTGCCCGGTGCGGCAGGGCAGCGCAAAGCCCGAATTTCCGGACGAGAACGGCTTTACGGTTGCCCTGAGCCATGAGGGGAAAGTCGTCTATTTCGACTGGTTCCACTTTCTGGCCGATGGCCGGGGCATGGCACCCTTCATGACCATGGTGCTGCAGTTCTACTGCAACCTGCGGTACGGCACGGCTTTCGAGGGCCGGACCCTTGAGACAGACCCTGCCTACGACATCGAGGACATCCTTGCAAAGTACCCCGAGAGTCAGGCGGCCAACGATATGCAGCGCCCCGTGGTGCAGACCTTTGAAGAGACGCCCACCTGCTGCCGCATCCGGCTGGAAAAGGCGGGGCTTGTGGACGCCGCCCTCCGCTGCGGCGTCAAGCCCTTCAGTACCCTCACGGCCCTGCTCTGTAAGGCGGTGCGGGCGTATCTGGACAAGGACGAGGTGCTCTACAGCTACTCGACAGACGCCCGCGACGCGCTGGGTGCGCCGAACGCCCTCTACAACAGCGTGGCCTCCTTCCAGCGCAAGCTGCCGCTGACGGCAGATGCCCCGCTGGCCGAAGTGGCCGTGGGCGTGGACGCTGACCTGAAAGAGAACCTTTCCGCTGAGCGAAAACTGTTCCGTATCGCGGAGCAGATGGGCTGGGTCTACCGGGTCTACCGGCAGAAAGCCAGCCTCAGCATCAAAAAGCGCATCTTCCAGATGGGCGAGTACATCAGCGGCTTCCCGGCGGACTTCTGGGTGAGCTATCTGGGCGACCCCTTCGCCCCGTCCAGCCCGGAGCTGACCCGGTACATCGAGGACTTCCAGACCTGGGTGCCGGCGGACGGCGCTTCCATCGGTCTGGAATGCACCAGCCTGCATGGCATCATCACCCTCTGCGTCAAGAACAAGGTGCCGCGCCCCGGCTTTGCCGAGACTCTGCGCGCCGCGTTCGAGGCCGAAGGCATCAAGGTGCTGGAAGCCGCAGAGCTGGGCGCAGACAATACATAATCCGCGTGGCCAAGAGCGAGGGCCTGCTGAACGAGGAAAAGTTCAACGCATAATTGACCTGTAACATACAAAAGCGTCCCTCCGTTTTACCGGAGGGGCGCTTTTTGCGCAGCAGAAGTCTTCTTTTTTACAGACGGCCCAAAGCCGCCGCCGGGGTTTTACGCCGATTTTGCGTCCGCATGGTTTCGGGACGGGCGGCTGCGGCGGTAGAATAAGGCCGTTCCCGGTAAATCGAAAAAGAGAGAAGGAGCCATGAGGCTCATGGAAAGAGAGGACTTTCGCATGAAAGAGAATAAAATGTCCCGCCGCAGCTTTTTGAAGGCCGGTGCCTTTGCATCCGCCGCCGGTATGCTGGCCGCGGCGCCTGCCGCTGCCAACGCCGCTGCCCCCAATGCCGCCAAAGCGGCAGAGGAGGAGAACGGACTGCTGGGCGTGTTCGGCGGCAGACCCAAGTATGTTTTCCTCTTCATCGGCGACGGCATGGGTACGGCCCAGATACAGTCCGCCCGATTCTATAAGGGTACGGTGGAGAATAACGGCGCTGTCGTCGAGGGCGAGCTGAGCTTCACCCAGTTCCCCGAGGTGGGCAGTGTGACCACCTACGACAGCACTTCTTTCTGCCCCGACTCCGCTTCCACTGCCACTTCCATCGCCACCGGCCACAAGACCGAGAGCGGCGTCATCAATATGTGTCCGTGGACCCGCGATGTGCCCTATGAGACCATCGCCGAGAAGCTCCATGCCCAGAAGAACTACAAGGTGGGCGTCGTCTCCTCCGTCAACATCGACCACGCCACCCCCGCTGCCTTCTATGCACATCAGAAGACCCGCAAGAACTACTACGCCATCGGCAAGGAGCTGGCCGCCTCCGGCTTCGAGTATTTCGCCGGCGGCGAGTTCCAGAAGGTGAACGGCGACGGCACCGGCCCCAACAACCACGAGATCGCCGCCCAGAACGGCTACAACGTCGTCACCCGTCAGGCAGACGCCGCCGCCCTCAAGGCCGGTGCGGGCAAGACCCTCATCATCGCCGAGGCACTGGCCGACGGCAAGGCCATGAACTACGCCATGGACGCCGCCGCAGGCGAGTGGCAGCTGACCGACTACGTCAGGAAGGGCATCGAGCTGCTGGACAACAAGAAGGGCTTCTTCCTGATGACCGAGTCCGGCAAGATCGACTGGGCCTGCCACGCCAACGATGCCGCCGCTTCCATCCACGATGTGCTGGAGATGAGCAACGCCGTGCAGGCCGCTGTGGACTTCTACAACGCCCACCCCAACGACACCCTCATCCTCGTCACCGCAGACCACGAGACGGGCGGCATGGCCATCGGCTACAAGACCACCAACTACGACACCTTCCTGACCAATCTCACCCACCAGAAGATGTCTTACGCCAAGTTCGACTCCACCTATGTGAAGGGCTATATCGCCAACAAGACTCCCTTCGAGGCTGCCATGGCCGACGTGAAGGCAAACTTCGGCCTGACCCTGCCCACCGACCCCGATGCTGCCAGTGCAGGCAAGCTGCTGCTGACCGACTACGAGGTGGAGAATCTGCGCAAGGCCTACGAGCGGACGCTGGAAGTCGGCGCTGCCTCCCAGAAGGAGATGAGCCAGCAGGACTATGAGCTCTACGGCACCTACATCCCCTTCAGCATGGCCATCTGCCACACCATCAACCACAAGTCCGGCATGGACCACACCACCTATGCCCACACCGGCGCGATGGTCAACATCTATGCGCTGGGCGTCGGCGCGGAGAAGTTCCGCGGCGTCTTCGACAACACCGAGATCTACCACAAGCTGGCTGAGCTGACCGGCGTGCAGTAAACCCCTCTCTTCAAACGAAAAAGCCTGTGCAGACCCTCCCGGGGCGGGAGGCTGCACAGGCTTTCTTGTGTTCACAGGTGGATGGTGAAGCCGCGGCCCAGCATCTGGGCCAGCAGCATGAGGGTCGAGACGCCGAAGCACCCGCCCATCATCAGCAGGCAGAGCACCACCGAGCCGAAGTCGCACCGGCACGCGCCGGGCCGGGCCGAGTAGTAGAGTACCTCGCACCCCAGCAGGATGAGACCCGCCGCAGGGAGCACCTGCCAGATGACCAGCCACGGCAGGCCGGGCAGGAAGCGGGCCAGCAGGAAGAGCACACCTGCCGCGATGAGGCAGACGCCCAGCGTCAGGGTGCCGACTCGGCGGAGCGGCTTATTCGTCGTGTTCGTGGTCGAAGTCATCGTCCGTCACCTCGTTTTCGTTCACCACCGGGCCGGAGAGCAGAGGAGCGTTCTCCGGCTGCGCGGCCTCGTCGGCGTGATACTCGCAGAAATCGGCATCCTCGGGGGCGTCCTTGGAAGCATCCGGCTTTTTGGCCGGATGGGGGCCTTTCACCAGCCAGACGCCGCAGACGATGAGGACCACACAGACCACCACATCCGGCAGGCTGGCCATGACGAGATAGAGGGCGCGGAAAACGGGGGAGGAGTGGCCCCAGCGGTAGACGAGGTCGCCGAGAGTGTTCATGATGAGGTTCTGGTAGGCGATGAGCGCACCGAAGGCGATGAGCAGCCAGCCCACCAGCTTGTGGCTGTCCAGCAGAGCCCGGGCCAGCCGCCTGTCGCGGGGGTCGAAGTGGACGAGGTAGTCGTCCTCCGGCGCGGTGTCCGCGATGATCTGCGCCCGGAGGTTGAAGGTGTCAAAGAAGCTGTACATCCACAGCACCACCAGCAGGAGCAGCACCGGGTTGAGCAGTGAGCCCACCATCCCGATGAGGCAGGCCGTGAGGATGAGGGAGAGGCCCCGCTTCATGTAACCCTGATACATCTGGCCTGCGCCGGGGATAAACGCGCAGCAGAAGGTCAAAAATCCGTTTTTCAGCATAACGATCTCCTTGTTTTATGATTTTATGTTTTCTGCCGCGTTCAGCAGGCTTTCCAGCACAGAGGAAACGCGGGTATAGATGTTCTCGCCGGGGCGGGAAGTCACGGGCCTGCCCAGCTTTTCGGGCAGAAGCTTCGGGGGCTGTTTTTCCGGCAGGGTGACCTGGACTGTGGGCAGGAGAGCCTGCAGGTCGCTGCCGTGGTCGGTGACGAAGGTCAGCGCTCCGGTACGCCACATGGTCAGCGCCAGCACGGCGGCGACGCCCGCCACCGCAGCCCGGCCACAGGTGCTCTGCATCAGCCGCACCCAGATGGCGCTCATCACGGTACGGCGGACATCCCGGGGCGGGGCGGCGAGGGCGTCGGCGGTCAGAAGTGCGGTGTAACGGTCGGTGCATTTGTCGCAGTAGGCGAGATGTTCGGCGGCTTCCAGCCGTCCCAGCTCGTCCAGCTGCCCGGCGGTGAGGGCGTGCAGCCCTTCGTCGCTCAGACAGCCGTCTTCACGGAACAATTCCATCTCAAAAGCCCTCCTTTCCGGCGGCGCTCAGCTGCGCGGCCAGCATCTTTTTTGCCCGGAAGACCTGCGCCTCCACTGTTTTCTGGGGCCTGCCGCAGAGCCGGGCGGCTTCGGCGGCGGTGTGCTGTTCCAGCAGCATGAGGCGGCAGGGCGTCTTGTAGGGCTCCCGCAGAGCGAGGATGCGCTGCGTCAGCTCCTCTTCGCCCAGAGCTTCCAGCACCTGCGCTTCCGGCTCGCTGCCGGGCGGTGCGCCCTCAAGTGCAAGCACATCGTCGCCGGGGGTGTTCACCCGGCGCGCCCAGGCGCTGCGTAAGTAATCCTTGGCTTTGTTGGAGGCGATGCGGGCCAGCCATTGCTTTTCGTATCCGGCAGGACAGCGGTCCATGCTCCGCCATGCAGAGAGAAACGTTTCCTGCGTCAGATCCTGCGCATAGCCCTCATCTGCCACCAGCTGACGGCAGATGGTGTAGACGAGGGACTGGTACTTCTGTACCAGTCTGTCAAATTCCAGTGCATTCAATGGCTGCTCTCCGCCTCCTTTCTGCCCGGCATTTCAAGCGCTCTGTCTATCTGTACGAGCCAGCAGGGCCAAAATCTGCAAAATCGTGGGAAAAATATTGAAAATGTGGTAGAATGGCCTTATCAAACCTCACAAAGGAGAAAACACGATGGCCTCTGCCACAAAACAGGCACTTCTGGCGGCGCTCTCCGCCGCCCAGGGCGAATGCATCTCCGGCCAGCAGCTGGCGCAGCAGCTGGGTGTGAGCCGCGCTGCTGTCCATAAGGCCGCCGCCGCGCTGGCGGCTCAGGGCTATGCGCTGGAAGCCGCCCCCCGGCGGGGCTATCGGCTGACGGGCGGCGACCCCTTCTGCGCCGAGGCGGTGGGGGAGTACGACGCCCCCATCTACCTCTACGACAAGCTGGAAAGCTCCAACCGCACGGCCAAGACGCTGGCCCTCGAGGGTGCGCCCCACGGCACGATGGTGCTGACAAGTCAGCAGACGGCGGGCCGGGGCCGGCTGGGGCGGCGGTTCGAGAGCCCGGCGGGGAAAGGCATTTATCTCTCACTGGTGCTGCGGCCCGGCCTGCCCATGACCGAGGCGCAGGCCGTCACCGTCAGCGCGGCGGTGGCCGTCTGCCGGGCTGTGAAGCGGCTCTGCGGGCTGGACTTGGGCATCAAGTGGGTCAACGACCTCTATTATAACGGCAAGAAGGTCTGCGGCATCCTGACGGAAGCCGGGGCCGACATCGAGAGCGGCCAGCTGGAATGGCTGGTGGTGGGCATCGGCCTGAACCTGACCTCCCGCCCGGAGGACTGGCCCGAGGAGCTGCGGCCCATCGCGGGCAGTCTCTACCCCGGCGGGCCTGCACCGGTGAGCCGGGCGGCACTGGCCGGAGCCATCGCCCGGGAGCTGCTGGGTCTCTGCCCGGCCTTCGACTGTCTGGACGAGTACCGCGCCCGGTGCTTTGTGCCGGGCCACTGGGTCACGGTCTGCACCGGGACGGAGAGCTACGCCGCAAAGGCGGTGGCCATCGACGACGCCGGGCGGCTCATCGTGCAGCGGGAAGGGGGCCGCACCGAGGCGCTCTGCCACGGAGAAGTGAGTATAAGGCCGTCGCCGCTGGCGGTAAAATAATAAACCTCTCCGTCATCGCTGGCGCGATGCCACCTCCCCTATCGAGGGGAGGCTTTGGCAGGCCGGGCCGCTTTGTACTGACTGCTGAAAGCTGAATATGGCGCAAAATACCGTGCCCTGCTTGCGGGGGCAGCGGCTGCTGGACAAGTTATCTCGTCAAGCTGCTGCTGCCCGCTGTAGCAGGGCACTATTGCTTCTGAAAGATTGAGCTTTGCTCGTTTAGAATGGATTTGACCGACACGCCAGAGGCTCCCCTACTAGGGGAGCTGTCGAGCGGAGCGAGACTGAGAGGTTAAAACACCCCGAAGCACACCAGCCCCAGCACCGCCGCGATGCCGATGACCTTCGGCACACTGAGCTTGAATTTCTGGAGCAGCACAAAGCAGAGGATGCCGATGGCGATGCCCGGCAGGCTGATGCCGCCTGCCTCGGTGATGCAGGTCTGGCGGCAGAGGCCCACCAGCACGCCCAGCACCATGCCGATGCAGACAGGCTTGACGATCTTCATGATATAGCTCATGACCCTGCTGGTGCGGAACTTCTGGAAGAACGCCGCCGCCAGAAGCGTCAGCGTCAGGGTGGGGCTGAGGACGCCCAGGACCGCGAAGACGCCGCCCGGCATCCCGGCGGTCTTGGTGCCTGCAAAGGTGGCGGCATTGACGCCCAGAGAGCCGGGTGTCATCTCGGCGATGGCGATGAGGTTCGTCAAATCGGCGTCCGTCATCCAGCCGTGGGAGGACATTTCATCCATGATGAGGGGGATCATGGAGGTGCCGCCGAAGCTGGTGAAGCCGATCTTCGCAAACGCGGCGAAGAGCTGAACGAGGGTCTCAAGCATGGCCATGCTCGCTCACCCCCATCCAGACCAGCGCGATGACCACACCGGCCACCACCAGCGTCAGATTGCTGATGGACGTAAAGTAACAGAGCACAAAGGCGACGGCACAGATGATGATGGGCATCGCGCTGGTCAGAGCATCTTTGCCCAGGGAGATGGCCGCGCCGCCGATGATGGGGGCCACGGCGCACTGGACGCCCCTGAGGGCCGACCAGACCCAGTAGTTATCTTTAATGGCGTCGTAGATGGCCGTCACGATGGTAAGGGTGACGACGGCGGGGATGCACAGGCCGATGGCCGCGCAGATGCCGCCCAGCACCCCGGCCATCTGATAGCCGAAGAGCAGAGTGATGTTCGCCACCATGATGCCGGGCAGGCTCTTGCCCACGGCGATGAGCTCCAGCAGGTCGCTCTTGGTCATCCAGCCGCGCTCGTCCACGAACTCCCGCTCCATCTGGGCGATGATGCTCCATCCGCTGCCGAAGGTGAACGCGCCGATTTTGATAAAGTAGAGAAGCATCAGCAGGGCCATTCGTGCGCCGGTGGGGCGCTGCTGTGCGGTTTCGGGTTTTGTTGTCTGCATGAATCCTCCTGAGATACCGGGTTTGCTGTTTCTTTACCTATAAGATACCACAGACATCCCCAAAAGGCGAATGGAAAAATGGAATGGTTCCCGGTTCCTGTCAGGAATGCTCGTAAGTCATCCAGCTGCCTTTCCATGCGTAGAGGGCCATCAGCACGGCACCCAGCGCCCACGACACCGGATAGAGGACGAACACGCCCTCGATGCCCGCAAAGAAGGGGAGGGCGAACCGGATCCACACCACACGGAAGAGGCAGAGCGAGATGAGCAGCACCACCATCGGCGGCACGCTGCGGCCGGTGCCGCGCACTGCGCCCGCCATGCCGTGGAGGATGGCCAGCAGGAAGTAGAAGGGGCAGAAGTAGTGCATGGCGCTGCACCCGAAGGCCACCACCGTCTCGTCGGAGGTGAACAGGTGCATGATGGGCTTCTGGAACGCCAGCAGCAGAGCGCCGGTGCAGAGGGTGTAGAGCACGCCCATGCCCAGCGTGACCCACATGCCATTCTTCACTCGTTTGAGGTTGCCTGCGCCATAGTTCTGGCCCACGAAGGTCGTCGCCGCCATGCTGAAGCTGGTGACGGGCAGGATGTTGAAGCCGTCGATTTTCATATAGGCCGCAAAGCCTGCCATGGCGGCGGCACCGTAGCTGTTGACGCTGGACTGCACCAGTACGTTCGAGAAAGAGATGACCATGTTCTGGATGCCGGTGGGAAGGCCGATGCGGATGATGCGGGAGGTCATCCGCTGATCGGGCCGGATGGCGGAAAGCTCCACCTTGTAGTCGGCGTCCACCTTCATCAGAAAGCGGAGGCTCAGCACACAGGAGACCAGCTGGCTGATGTCGGTGGCGATGGCCGCACCCGCCACACCCATCTTCAGCCCGGCGATGAGCACTAGGTCGAGGATGATGTTGGTGATGGAAGCGCAGGCGAGGTAGATGACCGAGCGGCGGGAGTTGCCCGCCGCGTTGAGGATGCCGGCCGCCATGTTGTAGACGACGCTGAACAGCACGCCGCCGAAGTAGAGCTTCATGTAAGTCACGGCGTCGCCGAGGACTTCTTCGGGGGTGTTCATCCAGACCAGCAGACTGCGGCTGACGGCGATGCCGCCCACCGTCAGGATGAGGCCGAGGATGGCCGCGATGGCCAGCGAGGTGTGGACGGCGATGCGCGTTTCCTTTTTATCTTTTGCGCCGAGATACTGGCTCACGACGACGCCTGCGCCGACGGCCACGCCCTGACTGAAACCGATGAGCAGGTAGATGGGCGAGCCGCTGGAACCGACTGCGGCCAGAGCGTTGCTGCCCAGAAAGTTGCCGACGATGATGGAGTCGGCGGTGTTGTAAAGCTGCTGGAGCAGGTTGCCCAGGATGAGCGGCACCGAGAAGAGCAGGATGCTTTTCCAGATGCTGCCCTCGGTCATGAGCAGGGTCTTTTTCTGCTGCGGCTGTGCCGGTGCGGCCATAGTGTCTCCTCCCTCAAAAAACGCGGGAATTTCATAGGTATTTCACAATAAACCTAACAATACATCGTTCTGTGCCGAATGTCAAGCGGAACGAAAAAGAAAGCCCGCAGACTTTCCACATCTTGTTTGCAGATTGTTCAAAACTAACTCAAAGAAACTCCATTTTTATCCGGTACAATAAAGGCGCAGTCGGGAAGACAAGAACGAGATCCCCCATCTCCGGCTTTTGACTTTCCATAAATGCCATGCAGGCAGGATTTATGCGCAGCCCCGCAGCGGGTGCCGCGCCCCTAAAAAATACTGTCCCCCACCTATGCGAGGCAATAGCCACGGCGGCGGACAGACTACCAACAACCTCCTAGCAGCCGCAAATGTTTAGGAGTTCTCATACACAGGCAGCGCCGCTTTCTCCTCCTTTCCACGGCGCTGCCTGTTTTTGTATTGCAAATCCATTTCCCAATAGGCTCCCCTATTAGGGGAGCTGTCTGCGAAGCAGACTGAGAGGTTGCAAAAAAAGCCCATCGCACAGCTGCGCGATGGGCTTTTGATGTTCTTATCGCATATCGTGCAGGCGCTCTGCCGGGAGGGAGGCTTGCAGCAGGCTCCATGCGGCGTCGAGGCTGTCGTTCAGCAGATAGGCCTGATTCTGCCGGACATAGAGGTAAATGGCGTTGGGGGTGCGGTAGGCCAGATGCATATCGTGCCACGCATACTTGCGGCTCGCCTCAGGCTTGTCCTGCTCGCCGGCCATCCAGACCGACAGTCCTTCGTCGTCCAGCAGCAGCCGGTAGAAGGGGCGGGGCAGGCCCATCTTTTTGATTTGGAGGCGCAGAGAGTGGAAGAACGTCCAGAAATAGACGGCCGGCACGCCCAGCGCCACCACGGCCAGCAGCACCGTGAGCAGGGCTGCGCCGTCTTTCTGGCCCACCTGCGACAGGCAGACACCGGCAGACACCAGCAAAATGGCCGTGAATACCAGAGGCCGGTGCCACGCCTTGTGGTGGCGCAGCAGGTCAAAGGCGGCAAAATCGTGGAAGGATGCAGCATCCATCTGGACGGAAACGGAGATCGGCTGAGACATAAAAATACCCTCCTTTTTGGTCATAGTACCATATTATTTTCCAACAATCAAGGATGATATTGCGCAGATGCCCTAAAATGTGCTAAAATAGGACAAAAAAGAAAGTTTATGGAGCGTTCGCTCTGACGGCGGACAGGCCGGATAAGGCGGAAGATGCCCGGCAGAATATCACAGAGAGGGAGGATGGGTGCGTGGGGCGCAGGATGACCCTGAAAGGGCAGATCAGTCTTTGCCTGGCGGCGTTTTTTCTGGCGCTGGCGGGGCAGATATTCTTGAGCTTTTACCAGTCCGGCACCGTGCTGCGGGAACTGGACGACCAGATGGGCAACTTCAACGCCATCAGCCGCTTCCAGAACGGCGTGGAGCGGAGCCTTTCGGCCATGGAAGATTACCGCTGGGAGTACGGCGACGCCAAAGCGCTGACAGAGGAGCTCCACAGCGCCTTTTCCGTCACCAACGCATGGCTCTGGCGCATCGAGGGCGACCTTGGCACTGTGAGTGAGGAGCAGTATCTGCTCTACAATGCCGTTTCCACTACCTACGACAGCTACACCGCACTGGTGGACCAGCTGGAAGAAGCGGTGGCCGCCGGTCAGGACGCGAAAGCCGCCCAGCTCTACTATAATAAAATCGTACCCTGCGGCGGCTATCTGCGCCAGTACACCCAGCAGCTGCTGAACACGGCCATCACCGACGCTCAGGGGACTTACACCACCGTGTCGGCCCTCAGCGACCGGGTGAAATGGGCGCAGACCGTCGTGGTGGCGCTCTGCCTTGCGCTGGGCTGCGTCATGGCCTTCTCGGTGCTGACGCTGCTGACCCCGGTGCAGCAGATGATCGGCGCCTCCCGGGAGGTCACCCGGGGCGAGTTCGACTCGCCCGACCTGCCTGCGCCCCGTCAGCCGGAAATGGCCCAGCTGACCGAAGCCTTCAACCACATGAAGCATTCGATGGCCGAGCAGGTGACCACCCTGCGGGAGAAAAACGAGATGGAGCGGGAGCTCCACCGCCAGAAAACGGAAGCTCTGGAATTACAGAACCGGATGGAGCGCAGCCGTTTGCAGCAGCTGCGCAGCCAGATCGACCCCCATTTCCTTTTCAACACCCTGAACGTCATTTTACAGACCGCCGGACAGGAAAAAGCCTACCGCACGCAGGCCCTCATCACGGCTCTGTCGCACCTGCTGCGCTACAGCCTGATGAGCAACGACGAGCAGGTGCCGCTGGCCCGGGAAGTGCGGATCGTGGACGAGTATTACTCGATTTATCACGTCCGCTTCGGCGACCGGGTGAAGATGGTGTGGCGCATCTCCGACTCCCTCGATTTGACGGAGACGATGGTGCCGTCCTTCATCTTGCAGCCCATCGTGGAGAATGCCTTCAAGCACGGCATCTCGCCCAAGGAAGAGGGCGGCGTAGTGCGCATCCGCATCAACCCGCTGCGGGATAAAGGGCTGCTCTATATCAGCGTCTGCGACAACGGCGTGGGCATCCAGCCCGAACAGCTGGCCCAGCTGAAAGCCGCGCTGGCCCAGCCCGGGGAGCGCTGGGAGCATATCGGCGTCTATAATGTGGCCGCACGGCTGCGGCTTCTGGATAAACGGGGGCGGCTGGTCATCCGCTCTCACCCGGGCCGGGGTACGGCCATCGGTATGTACCTGCCCCTTGTAGAACTTTTGGAGGAGGATTTGGACGATGATACGCCTGTTGATCGCGGATGACGAAAAGCTGGAGCGGGAGGCGCTTGCAGAGCTGGTCCAGCGCCGTTTTGAGCGGGAAGTGGTCCTGGAGGTGGCGGAAAATGGCCGCAAGGCTGCCGACACGGCGGTGCTGTGGGGCGCGGACCTCATCCTGATGGATATTGAGATGCCGGGCATGAGCGGTCTCGACGCTGCCCGCGCCGTGCTGGCCCAGCGGCCTTCCTGCCGGGTCATCTTCGTCACGGCCTACAGTCTGTTCCAGTATGCCCATGAGGCGGTGCATCTGGGGGCCTGCGACTATCTGCTCAAGCCGGTGGACCCCGACGAGCTGGAAGCCTCGGTGCGCCGGGCTATGCGGCAGATCGAGACGGAGCGGAAGCTGGAAGAGCTGGCCGCCGCCCGGCCCCAGCCGGAGCAGACGGAGACCGAAGAAGAGGCGGAGGACGCCCCTGAGGAGGGCGAGAACAGCCAGACGGCCCTTGTCATGGCCCACGTCCGCCGCTACCTCGAGGATAATTATATGTTCGATCTGTCGCTGGACAGCGTGGGCGAGATCCTGCACATCAGCCCGGCCTATCTGTCGGCGCAGTTCAAGAAATACCAGAAGATGAACTTCCTCGACTGCCTCACCGAGCTGCGCATCAACGCGGCAAAGGAATTGCTGTCCGACCCCTTCCGCTCCTCGGCGGAGGTGGCGTCGATGGTGGGCTACGAGGACGCCAGCTACTTCGCCCGGGCGTTCAAGAAACGCACCGGCATGACCCCCACCCAGTACCGCCGTCAGGCCGGCCAGAAGGCAAAGGCCGACCCGGAGGCCGGGCTGTGAGCGGGCGGATGATTTCCCGCCGCAGTGTGCTGGCGCTGGCCGCCTGTACGGCGCTGGGCGCTGTGGGCTGCGGCAAGACGGAAGAGTACAACGGCCCGGAGCTCATCCTGCGCTACGCCGAGAACCAGCCCGAGGATTATCCCACCACTCAGGCCGCTCTGGCCTTCGCCGACCTCGTGGCCGAGCGGACGGAGGGGAGGGTCAAAGTCGTGGTCTACAGCGGCGGGGAGTTGGGGGCCGAGCAGAGCGTCATCGAGCAGATGCAGTACGGCGGCATCGACTTTGCCCGCGTCTCCCTGAGCCAGCTGGCCGAGTATCAGCCGGCCCTGAGCGTATTGCAGCTTCCCTTTCTCTATACGGATGCGCCCCAGATGTGGCGGGTGCTGGACGGAGAGATCGGCGATGAATTCCTCTCCGGCCTCGGCGCGATGGACCTCGTGGGCCTGTCGTGGTTCGACGCCGGCGTCCGCAGCTTCTACACCCGCGAAAAGGTGGAGACACTGGCGGACCTCGCGGGGCTGACGCTCCGGGTGCAGGAGTCGGACATGATGAGCGAGATGATACTGGACCTCGGCGCAAAGCCGGCGCAGGTGGTCTACAGCCGGGTCTATGCAGCCCTGCACAACGCCGAGATAGACGGCGCGGAAAACAACTGGCCCAGCTATGAGGCCATGGGCCACTACGAGGTGGCCCCCTATTTCTTAAAGGATGAGCATACCCGTGTGCCGGAGCTGCAGCTGGCCAGCGAGGCCGCGATGGAAAAACTGGCGGAGCTGGACGAACGCTTCCCGGACATCATCCGCGCCTGCGGAAAGGAGAGCGCTCTGGCCGAACGCCGCCTCTGGGCGGAGCGGGAGGCCAGCGCCGAGAAGCATATGCGGGAATGGGGCGTGGAGGTGACGACCCTCTCCGCCGCCGAGAAAGCCCGCTTCCGGGCGGCAGTCGAGCCCGTGTACGCGGCTTTTGAGGAGCAGAGCCGCCTCATCCAGCGCATTCGAGAAGCCTGAAAAAGTGCGAGAGATATTACATTGTATTCATCTCGTTGGGCAGTGTGCTGAACAAACTGCACCGTTGTTTGTAAGGAATGCACAAAAGTGTTTCTCACATTTTTTTGAAAAACAGGACATTTTTCATAAGCCCTTGTTCTGACTAAAAAATTTTGCTAAAGTGTGTACAGTAAATGAACGGACGGTGTGCGACCCGTGCAGAGCGCACCGCCCTGAATGAGGAAAATCTAAGGAGGATTTTATCATGAAGAAGATTTCTCGTCGCAGCTTTCTGGCAGCAGCCGGTGTTTCCGCCGCTGCTCTGGCACTGACCGCCTGCGGTGGCTCCGGCAACAGCACTGCTGCCTCTACCGCTAACTCTGCCGCAGCTTCCACCGCTCCCGCCGGTGATGCCGCAGCTGCTGCTTCCGACCCGAAGGTGACTCTGGTCTACGCCGAGGTCAACCCGCTGGATACCATCGTCGGCCAGACCGGTTCTCACTTCAAGGAGAAGGTCGAGGAGCTGACCGGCGGCTCCGTCGTCGTCGATGTGCAGGCTTCCGGCGTTCTGGGCTCTGAGAACGACGTTCTGGACGCTATCCTCGGCGGCTCCACCTCCATCGACATCAGCCGTATCTCTGCTTTCGCACTGACCAGCTACGGCTGCAACAAATCCAAGCTGCTGTCCATCCCCTTCACCTTCGAGAACCGCGCACACTTCTGGAACTTCGCCAACAGCGAGCTGGCACCTGAGTTCCTGAACGAGCCCCAGGAGCTGGGCCTGCCCGTTCGTGGTATCTTCTACGGCGAGGAGGGCTTCCGTCACTTCTTCACGGTCAAGCCCGTTTCCGGCATCGCTGATTTCAAGGGCCTGAAGCTGCGCGTGTCCAACGACCCCGTCATGAACGGCATGGTCGAGGGTCTGGGCGCTAACCCCACCGTCGTCTCCTTCGGCGAGCTGTACAGCGCACTGCAGACCGGCGTTGTCGATGGCGCTGAGCAGCCCATCGCAAACTACAAGTCCAACGCCTTCCCCGAGGTCGCTAACAACCTGATCCTCGACGGCCATACTCTGGGCGCTGTGCAGGCTGTCATCACCGACAACGCCTGGAACAAGCTGACCGAGAACCAGCAGGCTGCCGTCATGGAGGCTGCTGCGGATACGCAGGCCTTCAACGCTGACCTGTCCGAGACCGCTGAGAACAAGGTCCTCGACGAGCTGAAGTCTTCCGGCTGCAACGTCGTCGATGTCCCCGATAAGACTCCCTGGCAGGAGGCTTGCGCTAAGGTCATCAGCGAGAACACCTCGGATCAGGCTGAGCTGTATCAGCAGCTGCTGGATATGAAGGCCTGATAAAAGCGCCTTTATCCTGAAGTAGTACATAGCCCGGCGGGGGACTACGGGATACGCCCGCAGACCCGCCGGGCTTTTTATAAGAGTATGGAGGAGCTCCTATGCCGAAAATCTTTACCACTCTGGATAAGATCAAGCCGGCGTACGACGTCACCTACAAAGTGGTCCTGTTTATCTGCAAGCTGCTGCTGATCGCAGATATTCTCATTACCACCATGTCGGTCATTGGTCGTTACGTCCCGTTCATCCCGGACCCCGCATGGACCGAAGAGGTCGTGCTGACCTGCATGAGCTATATGGCCGTGCTGAGTGCCGCTCTGGCCATCCGCCGCGGCGCACACATCCGGATGACCGCATTTGACGTCTACCTGCCCAAGATCGCCGTCAAGGTGCTGGACATCCTCGCCGATCTGGCGGTCTGCATCCTCGGCATCATCATGATGGTGGTGGGCTGGAACTACGCCACCACCCTGGGCGGCCGCGGCTTCTATGTCTCGATGCCCTGGCTGAGCCGTTTCTGGATGTACTTCCCCGTGCCTCTGGCCGGTGTCGCCATGATCATCTTCGAGATCGAGGCGCTGTACAACCACATCAAGAGCTTTTTTGTAAAGGAGGAGAACTAATATGACAGTCCAGACACTGGCAATCGTTGTCCTTCTTGTCAGCTTCTTCGTCATGATCTTCCTGCGTTTCCCCATCGCATACGCCGTTGGCCTGTCCAGCGTGCTCTGCCTGATGGTGCAGGGTCATGCACTGTCCGATGTCTGCCGCCTGATGGTCAAGGGCATCTCGTCCTTCAGCCTGATGGCCGTCCCCTTTTTCATCACCATGGGCGTCCTCATGGGCAGCGGCGGCATCTCCGAAAAGCTGATCGCTCTGGCTGACGCCTGCGTCGGCTGGATGCGCGGCGGCATGGCAATGGTCAACATCGTTGCTTCCTACTTCTTCGGCGGCATTTCCGGCTCGGCTTCCGCAGATACCGCATCCATCGGCTCCATCATGATCCCCATGATGGTCGATCAGGGCTACGACGCCGATTTCTCCACGGCCGTTACCATCACCTCCTCCTGCGAGGGCCTGCTGGTCCCCCCGAGCCACAACATGGTCATCTACGCCACCACCGCCGGCGGCATCTCCGTGGGAAGCCTCTTCCTGGCTGGCTACCTGCCCGGCGCTCTGCTGGCCATCGTCCTGATGATCGGCTCCTACATCATCTCCGTGAAGGAGAATTACCCCAAGGGCTCTCCCTTCACCATCAAGGGCTTCATCAAGCAGCTGGGTACCTCCATCTGGGCGCTGGCCGCAGTCGTCATCGTCGTCTTCGGCGTTGTCGGCGGTGTGTTCACCGCTACCGAGTCCGCTGCCATCGCCGTTATCTACTCTCTGCTGGTCTCCGTCTTTGTCTACAAGGGCCTCGACTGGAAGGGCGTCTGGCACGCTCTGGATGAGTGCGTCAACACTCTGTCCATCGTCCTCATCCTGATCGCCACCTCTGCAGTGTTCGGCAACTGCCTGACCATGCTGCACGTGCCTGATCTGGCCGCAAACGCCATCACCAGCGTCACCAGCAACCCCTATATCATCGCACTGCTCATCGACCTCATCATCCTGGTTCTGGGCTGCATCATGGATATGGCTCCCATCATCCTGATCGCTACCCCCATCCTGCTGCCCATCGCCACCTCCATCGGCATCGACCCCATCCAGTTCGGCATCATCATGGTCCTGAACTGCGGTATCGGCCTGCTGACTCCCCCTGTCGGCGCGGTTCTGTTCATCGGCTCTGCCGTTGCGAAGCGCCCCATGGAGAAGGTCGTCAAGGCTACCCTGCCGTTCTATCTGTGCATGTTCATCGCTCTGCTGCTGCTGACCTATGTGCCTGACATCAGCCTCGCTATCCCGAAGCTGCTGGGCGGCTACGTCAGCCCCATCACCAACCCGCTTGGCCCGGTGTTCATCCACTGATAAGCTGATCGGCTCATCCTCCTCCGGATGACAGAATAAACGGAAAGCCCCCGCCTGCAAAGGCGGGGGCTTTCCGGCGTTATAGAAGTGTCTGGAGTGCCGGAGCACTGCATTTCATGAGCTTTTTCAGGGTCAGCTCCTGCTGAGAGATTTGATACAGCAGCCGTGCGGCCAGCTCTTCGGGCGGGGCGGAAAGCCCGGGCCGGAATGCGTGCGCCGCCCGGGTAAAGGCGTGGACGCCCTCTTCTGTCTCAAGCACCACCAGCTGGGTATGCCCCCGCAGCAGGGCAAACAGTCCGACCTGGTATTCCCGGGTGTCCAGCAGAAGCTCCATCTCGTCGGCGGTGAGGACGAGGATGTCCGCGAAGGGGAGAAACTGCATCACCGTGTCCCGCAGGGTCTTTTCGCCGGGCCAGAGGGCAGGACGGAGAGAGGGGGCAAAGCAGACCGGCACACCGGCGGTGCGGGCGGTGTCCAGCGCGGCAAGGTGGGTGTAGCGGCAGGGGCTGTCCACGAGGCAGGCGCTGGAAAAGGCCAGCATTTCAGCATCTGCGGCCCAGTCAGCGCCCAGCTGTTCGGGTGCATAGAGCAGCTCCGAAGAACGGGTGCGGCAGCCTAGCTGTTCGCCGCCGCCGTCGAACAGCAGCGGCGTGGGGGCGCGGGAGGTGAAGCAGACCCGGCTGATGTCCACACCGGCAGTAGATAAAGCGTCTGCGATGCGGTGTCCGAAAGCATCCTCGCCAAGCTGCGTTAAAAGAGAGGCTCTGCCGCCCTGTGCGGCATAAGCCAGTGCCAGCGAGGCGGCGCTTCCGCCCATGCGGGGAGAAAACGTCTCTGCCGACGCCAGCGGCGCGGGGCTGTTCAATTCCAGCCACGCTTCGCCCAGACAGTATAAAGTCTTGTCCGGCATGATGCACCCTCCCTTCTGCCTGTTTTCAAAAACAAACTACAGTATACACCCATCCGGGCGTTTGTGCAAATGGAGAGCTTGACAGCTTCGGTCGGATTGTGATAAACTGACGCAATATGGCAGTATATCTGAAATTTGAATGATAAAAGGAGGAGAACATGAGCCTTACCAAACAGTATTTCAAATACGTCAGCCAGAACATCTTCGGCTTGCTGGGGACATCCTGCTACATCCTGGCCGATACCTATTTCATCTCGCAGGCGGCAGGCACCAGCGGTGTGGCTCTGCTGAACCTCTGTCTGCCCATCTACAACTTCATCTTCGCCATCGGCTCCATGCTGGGCCTTGGTGCGGCCACCCGCTACGCCATCCTCCGGGCGCAGGGCGACGAGCGGTCGGAGCGCTATTTCTCCAACGCCCTGCTTTGGGCGCTGGTGTTCGCCCTGCCCTTCATGCTGGCGGGCATCTTCTGCCCCGAGGTGCTGCTGCGGTTCATGGGCGGCGACGCGGAGATCGTTGCCCTGGGCGTGGGGTACGCCCGCATCTTCCTGCTGTTCACGCCCTTCTTCATGTGCAACTACATCGTCTCAGCCTTTGTCCGGAACGACGGCGACCCCTCGCTGGCCATGGTGGCGACCCTCTGCGGCAGCCTCTTCAACGTGGTGTTCGATTACATCTTCATGTTCCCCATGGGCCTCGGCCTGCCCGGCGCGGCGCTGGCGACGGCAGTCTCGCCGGTGTTGAGCATTGCGATCTGCAGCCGCCACTTCTTCAAAAAGAGCAGCACCGTCCGCCTTGTGCGGCAGCTGCCCTCGCCGAAGCTGCTGGCCCAGAGCTGCCAGCTGGGCGTCTCGGGCTTTGTGGGAGAGATGTCCTCCGGCGTGACCACCACCGTCTTCAACCTGCTGCTCCTGCGTCTGGCGGGCAATGTGGCCGTGGCGGCTTACGGCGTCGTGGCGAACTACGCGCTGGTGGCGACGGCGATCTTCAACGGCGTGGCCCAGGGCGCACAGCCGCTGGTCAGCAGGTGCTACGGCAAAAACGATGCCGCCGGTGCCCGCAAACTCCTGCTGCTGGGCAGCGGAACAGCGCTTGCGCTGGCGGCGGCACTGTATGCAGTTCTGTTCGGGTTCACCGGGCCGATCGTCGCGGTCTTCAACAGTGAGAACTCGACCCCCATGGCGCAGTATGCCTTCAGCGGGACGCGCATCTACTTCCTCGGCTATTTCTTCGCGGGCCTCAATATCGTGGCCGCCGGCTATCTGGGCGCGGTGGACCGCCCCGCAGAGGCTTCTGCGACGTCGCTTTCCCGCGGCATCGTGGCCATCGTGGCCTGCTCTCTGGTGCTGAGCGCCCTCTTCGGGATGAACGGCGTCTGGGCCGCGTTTCCGGCCTCTGAGGCCATCACGGCCTGCCTGACCCTCTTCCTGCTGAAGCGGAAAAAGCGCATCGCTTAAATAAACAATTCCTGCTCCAACCGCTGCTGCTCAGGCGAAAGCTCGGGCAGTGCGCTCCGACCGGCCATCGCCCGCCACTGTGTGGGAGATCGGCCGGTCGTTTTTTTGAAGACGCGGCAGAGGTAGTTGGCCCCCGAGAAGCCGCAGAGGCTGGCGATGACATCCAGCGTGTACTCCCGGTGGAGCAGCAGACGCATGGCGGCTTCTATGCGGACGCTGGTGAGATACCGCCCCGGCGAGACGCCCAGCGCCGCCGTAAAGGCCCGGACGAGGTGGCTCTTGGAGACGCCCAGCCGCTCGCTCAGCTCTTCCACGCCGTAGAGCCCGGCGTAGTTCCTGCGGATGTCCTCGATGGCGGCGGCCACCAGCGGGGGCAGGGCAGGGGCGGCGCTGTCGGCGTCTGAGAGCTCGCACAGCAGCGCGAAGGCCAGCTGACTGCGCACCCGCTCCGAGGCGTCCCGCTCTTCGGCAAGGCGCCCCATCAGCTCTGCCGCCGCCGGGCAGGTCTCGCCCCGGGCGAGGAAGGGCATCTCGGAAAGCCCTGCGAGGAACTGTTCCGCTGCCTGCCCGGTGAGCTGGACGCAGAGCAGATGGCACTCGTTTTCCGGCGCGAGGGTCAGCGGCCCCCGGCTCAGCACGAGATGGCCCGCTGCGGCATTCTGGGGCGGCAGCAACAGGGCAGAGCCTGCCGGCATCAGTTCGAGATCGGACAGCGAGACGATACATTTTCCGCTGGAAACGAGGCAGACCCAGAGCCCCTCGCCCCGCAGGGTGAGGGGCTCTTCCGGCTGGGCATCCTCCACGATGCCGAGGGCGGCAGTCGTGCTGGGAGAGTAAATCAATATCTGACACCTCAAATCAATAAAATGCTATTTTATAACACAAAATAATCTGCTATTATAATAGCAATGAAACGGCTCATCGTCAAGCTGAGCCTTTGAGTGCAACAACATCAATGGAGGAAAAAGCTTTATGGCTTCTATCAGCTGCCAGCATATCTACAAGATCTACCCCGGTGCTACGGCTCCTTCCGTCACCGATTTCAACCTGGAGATCCAGGACAAGGAATTCATCATCTTCGTCGGCCCCTCTGGCTGCGGTAAGTCCACCACCCTGCGCATGATCGCCGGTCTGGAGGAAATCTCCAAGGGCGAGATGTACATCGGCGGCCGCCTCATCAACGACGTTCCCCCGAAGGACCGCGACATCGCCATGGTCTTCCAGAGCTACGCTCTGTACCCCCACATGACCGTCTACAAGAACATCGCTTTCGGTCTGGAACTGCGCAAGACCCCGAAGGACGAGATCGACCGCCGCGTCCACGAGGCTGCTAAGATCCTGGAGATCGAGCACCTGCTGGACCGCAAGCCCAAGGCTCTGTCCGGTGGTCAGCGCCAGCGTGTCGCTCTGGGCCGTGCAATGGTCCGTAACCCGGCAGTCTTCCTGCTGGACGAGCCTCTGTCCAACCTGGACGCTAAGTTGCGTACCTCCATGCGCACCGAGATCATCAAGCTGCACAAGAAGCTGGCTACCACCTTCATCTACGTTACCCACGACCAGACCGAGGCTATGACCATGGGCGACCGCATCGTTGTCATGAAGGACGGCATCGTCCAGCAGGTCGATACCCCGCAGAACCTGTACGATATGCCCTGCAACATGTTCGTCGCAGGCTTCATCGGCAGCCCCCAGATGAACTTCCTGGACGGCACCATCGTCAAGAAGGGCGACCAGTACAGCGTCGATCTGGGCGGCGACCTCATCCCCCTGCCCAAGGAGAAGACCGCTGACGGCAAGCTGGATTCCTACGTCGGCAAGAAGGTCAAGATGGGCATCCGTCCCGAGGACATCGACGATGAGCCCGAGTTCATGGCAAAGCACACCGACTGCCAGCTGGATGCTCAGGTCGATGTCTCTGAGATGATGGGCGCTGAAATCTACCTGTACCTGGAGTACAAGGGCAACAAGATGACCGCCCGCGTCGCTCCCACCTCCAAGGCTCGCAACGGAGACACCGTTCGCCTCGCCTTCGATCCCCACAAGGTCCACCTGTTCGACGTCGAGACCGAGCAGACCATCCTGAACTGAATAAGATAGTCTACGATCATTTTTGATCCTCCTATCATAAGAAAAGCCGTCGGGCCGCAAGGCCCGGCGGCTTTTCCTGTGCCGGAAAAAAGACATCATAAAAACCCATGCTGCGGCAAAGCAAAACGCAGCATGGGCGCGGAAATGGCGTATAAAGTCAGGGGACGCTTCGATCAGCGGGCCTTGACGTACTTGTGCAGGGTAGCGCGGACAGCGCCGGGGCCTGCGAAGAGCTCCTTGGCCATGGACTCGATCTTCTCGCCCAGACCGACGGCGTACAGGTCCACGCCGAAGACGTCGGTGCGGCTGTACAGAGCCTTCAGGCAGGAGAAGTCCTGCTCGCCGGCTTCCACCTTCAGGGGAGCCACGATGGCCTGCAGCTCAGCCAGCAGCGGATCGGGAGAGATCTCGAAAGGCTGACCGTTGTCGTCGATGCCCTTCAGGTAGCGGGCATAGCCTGCCAGCACCAACGGAATCAGCACGAGGTTGGACTTGTCCAGACCGCGCGCCTCGTAAGCCTTGATGGTCTCGCCGAAGCGGATCGCCAGCTTCTGGGAGGTATCGGTGGCGATACGCTGGGGAGCGTCGGGCATGAAGGGGTTGGGCAGACGGCGGTTGATGACAGCGCCGATGAACTCGTAGGGGTTCAGAACGCCGGGGTCAACGACGACGGGCATCGCCTCGATGTAGCCGATCTTCTGGATGAAGCTGCGCAGGTCCTCATCGGCCATCTCAGCGGAGATGAGGGTGTAGCCCAGCATGCAGCCGTAGATGGACATGGCGGTGTGCAGGGGGTTGAGGCAGGTGCAGACCTTCATCTTCTCGATCTTATCGACGGTCTCGCGGTCGCAGTAGAGGATACCGCCCAGCTCCAGCGGAGGACGGCCATTGGTGTAGTGGTCCTCGATGCAGAGGTACTGGGTCTCCTCGGCGTTGACGAAGGGAGCGGTGAAGGTGTGCTTCTCGGTGACGATGGTGTAGTTGTCCTCAAAACCGTCGTCAGCCAGCATCTTCTGGACCTTGGCATCCGGGCGGGGAGTGATCTTGTCAATCATGCTCCAGGGGAAGGTGATCTTGGTCTCGTCCTTGACGTAGGCCAGGAACTCGGCGGGGACCAGACCCTGCTCCACCCACTTGGAGGCGTAGGCAAAGACTGCGGCCTTGACCTTATCGCCGTTGTGAGAGCAGTTGTCCATGCTCTGGACGGTCAGGGGCAGCTTGCCGGCCTTGAAGCGCTCGTAGAGCAGGGCAGTGACCTTGCCCATGGCCAGAACGGGGGTCAGGCCGCGCTCGAGGTCAGCAGGAGCGACGCCGTAGCCCTTCTCGGTGATGGTGAAGGAGATCATCTGCAGGCTGGGTGCCTGGAAGATCTCGACCAGACGTGCCCAGTCAGCGCCGAAGGAGTAGTCAGCCTTCAGGCTCTCGGTGACGGAGGCGATGACCTTCTTCTCGATGTCGCCGGTGGACTTCAGGCAGACCAGCAGGCTCAGATTGTCGTAGGGCCGATAAGCCTTGTCGATGATCTCGTAGTCGAAGCTCTCGGCCACGATGACGCCGCGGTCATACTTGCCGCTGTTCAGGGCGTCGTTCAGGATGGCAGCCGGGAATGCGCGGAAGATGTTGCCGGCGCCGAAGTGGACCCAGGTGGGTTCTGCGTGGGTCTTGGCCTTGACGGCCTCAACGTCGAACTTGGGCAGCTCGTAGCCCTTTTCTGCCCACTCGGCGGACAGATTGCCGTTCTTGATATCAGTCAGCTTCATGATATATCAGCCCTTCTTCTTCTCTTCGTCCAGACGGTCCAGCAGGTCCCAGACGCCCAGCATATACTGGATGCCCAGCGCACGGTCATACTTGCCGTAGCCGGGGCGGCAGCTGCCGGGGCCTTCCTCCCACAGCTGACGGCCATGGTCGGGGCGGATGTAGCCCTCGAAGCCGCAGTCATGGTAGGCGCGCAGGATCTCGATGATGCCGGTCTCGCCGCAGCAGTCGCGGTGGGCAGCCTCGGAGAAGTCGCCGTTGGGGAAGTGATGGATGTTGCGGATGTGTGCGAATGCGATGCGGTCGCAGTGCTTGCGGACGATCTCAGCCACATTGTTGTTGGGGTTGGCGTTCAGGCTGCCGGAGCAGAGGGTCAGGCAGTTGTACTCGTCGTCCACCATGCTCAGGAAGCGGTCGATGCTCTCGGCATCCACCAGCAGGCGGGGCAGGCCGAAGATGTCCCAAGGGGGATCGTCCATGTGGATGGCCATCTTGATGTCGCACTCGCGGCAGGTGGGCATCAGGGCTTCGAGGAAGTACTTCAGGTTCTCCCAGAGCTTTTCCTTGGTGACAGGGGCGTAGGCCTTGAACAGCTCGTCCAGCTTTGCCATCCGCTCCGGCTCCCAGCCGGGGAAGGTCATGTTGTACTTCTCAGTGAAGGACATGATGTACTCGGCCATGGACTTGTAGTCGCCCTTGATTTTGTCCTTCTCGTAGAACAGTGCGGTGGAGCCGTCGCCGACGGGGTGGAACAGGTCGGTGCGGGTCCAGTCGAAGATGGGCATGAAGTTGTAGCAGATGACCTTGACACCGAACTTGGACAGGTTGCGGATGCACTGCTTGTAGTTCTCGATGTACTGATCGCGGGTGGGCAGGCCGATCTTGATGTCGTCGTGGACGTTGACAGACTCGACAACGTCCATGTCGAAGCCGTAAGCGTGGATCTGGTCTGCGACCTTCTGGATCTCGTCGATCTCCCAGATCTCGCCGGGCATCTTGTTGTGCAGCGCCCAGACGATGCTGGTCACGCCGGGGATCTGCTTGATGTCGCTGAGGGTGACGGGGTCGTTGCCCTCGCCATACCAGCGCCAACCCATTTTCATAGGCATAGTGGATGTCCTCCGTTAACATTGCTTTGCGTTTATGCGCGGCAGGAGTGCCTCGCTCTCTCACTTATATTCTAATATATCAGTTGAGAATTGGCAATAGTCGATTTGCCGAGTTTTGATGTTTTTTCTTGTATACTTTAGACAAATTGACATGGAAATGACAAAAAAGAGCCCTCTCAGTCACCTCCGGTGACACTGCCCGGGTTGCGGCTCCCAGCGTCTGCTTCGCTGCCGCTCGCATCCTGCTGGCCGCGGCCCCAACAGCTCCTCCCTGTTTCCGCCACTGGCGGCGGTCGTCGCCGTTGCTCCCAGAGGGGGAGCCGCTGGCGTGTCGGTAAGGTCTGCACAAGACGAGAGAAGCTCAGACTGGTCTAAAACAATAGTGCCCCGCTACAGAGGGCAGCGGAGCACTAGCTTTTGCGATATGAGAAATTTAAGCGGTCAGCTCAGAGTGGCCCGGCTTGCCAATGGCTCTCCCTTTGGGAGAGCTGGCGCACCAGCGCCTGAGAGGGCTATTAACGCTTCACGTTGAAAGCAGCCATGCCGGGGTAGACGGCGCTGCCGCCCAGCTGCTCCTCGATGCGCAGCAGCTGGTTGTACTTTGCCACACGCTCGGTGCGGCTGGGGGCGCCGGTCTTGATCTGGCAGGTGTTCAGGGCCACGGCCAGGTCGGCGATGGTGGTGTCCTCAGTCTCGCCGGAGCGGTGAGAGCTGATGGCGGTATAGCCGGCCTTGTGAGCCATCTTGATGGCTTCCAGAGTCTCAGATACGGAGCCGATCTGGTTCAGCTTGATGAGGATGGCGTTGCCGGCACCCAGCTGGATGCCCTTGGCCAGACGCTCGGTGTTGGTGACGAACAGGTCGTCGCCCACCAGCTGGACCTTGCCGCCCAGCTCGCGGGTCATCTCCTGCCAGCCTTCCCAGTCCTCTTCGTCCAGACCGTCCTCGATGGAGATGATGGGGTACTTCTCCACCAGCTTCTTCCAGTGTGCGATGAGCTCACTGGAGGTGAACTCGGTGCCGGCCTTGGGCAGCTTGTAGAAGCCCTTGCCCTTGGGGCTCTTCCACTCGGAAGAGGCAGCGTCCATGGCCAGCATGAAGTCCCTGCCGGGAAGATAACCGGCCTTCTCGATGGCGGCCAGGATGGTCTCAATGGTCTCCTCGTCGCTGGACAGGTTGGGAGCGAAGCCGCCCTCGTCGCCCACGGAGGTAGCCAGACCCTTTGCCTTCAGGATGGAAGCCAGAGCGTGGAAGACCTCAGCGCACCAGCGCAGGCCCTCCTTAAAGGAAGGTGCGCCCACGGGCATGATCATGAACTCCTGGGTGTCCACGGTGTTGGTGGCGTGTGCGCCGCCGTTCAGGATGTTCATCATGGGGACGGGCAGGCGGTTGCCGTTCACGCCGCCGAGGAAGCGGTAGAGGGGCATATCCAGCGAAGTGGCAGCAGCGCGGCAGGCAGCGATGGAAACGGCCAGAATGGCGTTTGCGCCCAGCTTGGACTTGTCCTTGGTGCCGTCGGCGTCGATCATGGCCTTGTCGATGGCGTAGATGTCGGAAGCATCCATGCCGATGACGGCATCAGCGATGACGGTGTTGATGTTCTCCACAGCCTTGGTGACGCCCTTGCCCAGATAGCGGCCCTTGTCGCCGTCGCGCAGCTCCAGCGCTTCGAACTCGCCGGTGGATGCGCCGGACGGTGCGCAGCCCCGGGCCACGGTGCCGTCGGCGAGGGTGATCTCAGCCTCAACGGTGGGGTTGCCGCGGGAGTCCAGGATCTCACGGCCCTGAACGTCTACGATCTCAAGATAGTTCATGATTTGTACCTCCATATATAATAGGAATGGATGCGCTCTTCTCATTTGGATAGTATATGCTAACTAACCGATATTATCCTACCATGATTCGGCCCGAGATGCAAGAGGATGCATGGATGTTAGCGGGAGCAAACTTCAGGAGAGGAAAGTTGTGCAATCTTTTTGTTACTTGTGAATTGCTTTCATGTTCTGTTTTTCTCAGGTGAACAATTTGAAAAAGTAACCAAAAATCGACGCTTGATTTTGTGAAAAATAGCGAGTTTTGCCCGAAACTCCTCCAAAACTATGGACGATTTGTGAATTGCGGACTTGCACCGAAGTGCTTATAATAAGACGCAAGGAAGCAGAGCTGCTTTGAGGGAAGGGAGCGCTGCTTCCTTAACAGCTTTTCGGGACACTGGCTCATGGGCCGTGCGCGAGGGCTGCAAATAACACGAACGCTTCCAAATATCAGGAGGATATAGACTTATGAAAAACATGATCTCTCGTCGTAACTTTCTGGCTGCTGCCGGTGTCGTGGCTGCTGCCGGTGTTCTGACTGCCTGCGGCGGCTCTTCCAGCACCGCAGCTTCCACTGCTTCTGCTGCCGGTTCTACCGCAGCAGCTGCTTCCGGCGACACCATCAAGGTCGGCGTTATGGGTCCCCTGAGCGGCAACGTCTCCGTTTACGGTCAGGCTGTTGTTAACGGTGCTACCCTGTACCTGAAGCAGGTCAACGCCAACGGCGGCATCAACGGCAAGCAGATCGAGATCCTCACCGAGGACGAGCAGGGCGACGCTACGCAGGCTGTCAACTGCTTCACCAAGATGGTGGACGAGGGGATGACCGCTCTGATCGGCGACGTTACCACCACCCCGACTCTGGCAGTCGCTGCTGAGAGCGCAGATTACAATATGCCCATGGTCACCGCTTCCGCTACCGCTGAGGCTGTCACCTACGATGCCGAGACCGACACCGTGAACGCAAACGTCTTCCGCGCCACCTTCACCGACCCGTTCCAGGGCATCAAGATGGCTGACTACGCATACCAGAAGCTGGGCTACACCAAGGCAGCCGTCATCTTCAAGAAGGGTGCTGACTACAACGAGGGCCTGGCAGAGAACTTCGTCAACGAGTTCGAGTCTCTGGGCGGCACCATCGTCGATCAGGAGAGCTACTCTGAGGGCGATGTGGACTTCAAGACTCAGCTGACCACCATCCTCGGCAAGGCCCCCGAGACTGTCTTCTGCCCCAACTACTACGAGGAAGTGGGCCAGATCCTGTCTCAGGCCGAGAGCGTCGGCCTGACCGTTCCGTTCCTGGGCGGCGACGGCTGGGATGGTCTGGAAGGCTACGCCACCAACGATCAGCTGAAGGATACTTACTTCTGCGCGAACTACGCAAAGGGCTCCAACGCCGAGTTTGAGGATGCCTACAAGGCAGAGTACGGTCAGGAGTACCCCAACGGCTTCTCTCCTCTGGGCTACGATGCAGCAAAGACCGTCGTCTACGGCCTGCAGGCTGCTGAGGATGCCGGTCTCGAGGCTGGCACCGACGATTACAAGCAGGCTGTCATCGATGCCATTGCCTCCGGCACCATCGACGGCATCACCGGCACCTTCACCTTCGACGAGCATCACGACCCCGTCAAGCAGACTGCTATCCTGACCTATGTGGACGGCAAGCCGGTGCTGAAGGAAATGTTCTGATCCCAGCTTTCTTCCATCGACCGGTGATGGAAGGGCCGCTGAGATCCGAATGATCGTAAATTGACCCGACTGCGGAGAACGCCGGAACAGTATTGCCCCGGTGCTCTCCGCTTTTTTAGAAAAAAGTGTATCCCCACATAAGGCGTGCAACAGCGCCGGAAAGAAAGGAAGTATCCATCCATGACAGTGTTTTTCAGCCAGCTGATCAATGGCCTGTCCCTTGGCAGCATCTATGCACTGATCGCACTGGGCTACAGCATGGTGTACGGCATCATCCTGCTGCTGAACTTTGCCCACGGCGACGTCATCATGGTGGGCGCGTACATGTCCTGGTTCGTCATGAACCAGCTGGGCCTCGGCCCGGTCACGGCGGTCTGTGCCACCATCCTCACCTGTACGCTGCTGGGCGTGGTCATCGAAAAGATCGCCTACACCCCGCTGCGCAGCGCACCCCGTATCTCTCTGCTCATCACGGCCATCGGCGTGTCGTTCTTCCTCGAGTACACGGCTGAGCTGGTCATGGGCTCGGGCGCAAAGGTCATCCCGTCTTACTACGACAACAAGACCTTCTATCTGGGCAAGGCGCCTCTGGGCCTGACCTCTGTCATCACGCTGGTGGTCACCGTGCTGTCCATGCTGGTGCTGACCTTCCTCGTCCAGAAGACCAAGCTTGGCAAGGCCATGCGCGCCGTCTCTGAGGATATGGACGCTGCCCGCCTGATGGGCATCAACGTCAACAGCACCATCTCCTTTACCTTCGCGGTCGGCTCTGCACTGGCCGGCATCGGCTCGGTGCTGTACTGCTGCTCCTACCCGCAGGCCACCCCCACCATGGGCTCCATGCTGGGCCTGAAAGCCTTCGTCGCCGCCGTTCTGGGCGGCATCGGCTCCATCCCGGGCGCAATGGTCGGCGGCATCGTCATCGGCCTGTGCGAGTGCTTCGTCTCCGCCATCGGCCTGTCTGCCTGGAAGGACGCCGTCACGTTCGCCATCCTCATCATCGTGCTGCTGTTCAAGCCCACGGGCTTCCTCGGCCGCAAGGTGCAGGAAAAGGTGTAAGGAGGGCATGAAGATGAACAAGAATCGCAAAACGCTCAAAATGCCCGTGCGCTACCTCATGAACGCCGTGCTGGTGGTGCTGCTGTTCCTGGCTCTTTCCTACATGACCGGCAGCATGCTCTCCACTTACCAGAACAAGGTGCTCATGACCGTGGGCATCAACATCATCCTGGCCGTGTCCCTGAACGTGGCCACCGGCTATCTGGGCCAGCTGCCGCTGGGCCACGCCGGTTTCATGGCCGTGGGTGCTTACACCTGCGCCCTCTTCACCAAGTACAGCCCTCTGCCCGATGGCGTTTCCTTTGCCATCGGCCTTGCGCTGGGCGCTGTGATGGCCGGCCTGTTCGGCGTCCTCATCGGCGTCCCGGCCCTCCGTCTGACCGGTGACTATCTGGCCATCCTGACCCTGGGCTTCGGCGAGATCATCCGCATCACCCTGAACAACATCGACGATGTGCTGGGCTACAGCCTGTTCTACGGCTCCAAAGGCCTCAAGAACATCCCCAAGTACTCCAACTTCGCCAATGTCTTCCTCTGTGTGGTCATCACCTGCTTCCTCATCCATGCCATGATGAAGAGCCGCCATGGCCGTGCCGTCCTCGCCATCCGTGACAACGAGATCGCTGCCGAGAGCTGCGGCATCCAGACTACTTATTATAAGGTCATGGCCTTCGCGTTCTCTGCTGCCTTTGCCGGTCTGGCCGGTGGTCTGTACGCCTGCTACATCGGCGTTCTGAACCCCTCCACCTTCGGCTTCATGAAGTCCATCGAGATCCTGGTCATGGTGGTTCTGGGCGGCATGGGCTCCATGCTGGGTTCCATCCTCTCCGCTACCGTCCTGACCATCCTGCCCGAGGCTACCCGCAGCTTCGACAGCTACCGCATGGTCATTTACTCGCTGGTGCTCGTCCTGATGATGATCTTCCGTCCGGGCGGACTGCTGGGCAGCTACGATTTCTCCATGAGCCGCATCGTGGAAAAGGTCATGAACGGCGAGCTGTTCCACAAGAAAAATGCTGACAAGGAGGGCGCAGACCATGAGTGAGTTCCAGACGAAGTTACACAGCGTCCCTTCCGGCGGCTTCCTGACCGACCGCGACAAGGATAAAAAGCCCATCCTCGACGTCCGTGAACTGGGCATCGACTTCGGCGGCCTGACCGCCGTGGACGGCTTCAACCTGATGATCGGCCGCAACGAGATCACCGGCCTCATCGGCCCCAACGGCGCCGGTAAGACCACCGTCTTCAACCTGCTGACCAACGTCTACCAGCCCACCCGCGGCTCCATCCTCATCGATGGGATGCCTACCGCCGGCAAAAAGACCTATCAGGTCAACCGGATGGGCGTGGCTCGTACGTTCCAGAATATCCGCCTGTTCAAGGACCTGTCCGTCATCGACAACATCAAGGTGGGCCTCCACGAGTCCATGAAGTACAATCTGGGCTCCTCTCTCATCCGCCTGCCCAACTACTGGAAGGAAGAGAAGCGCTGCACCGAACGCGCCTTCGAGCTGCTGGACATCTTCCACATGGCCGACCTCGCCGATGCACAGGCCGGCAGCCTGCCCTACGGCGCACAGCGCCGTCTGGAGATCATGCGCGCGCTGGCTACCAGCCCGAAGCTGCTGCTTCTGGACGAGCCGGCCGCCGGCATGAATCCCTCCGAGACCGCAGAGCTGACGGAGACCATCCGCCGCATCCGCGACGAGTTCAACATTGCCGTCCTCCTCATCGAGCATGATATGAGCCTCGTCATGGGCATCTGCGAGGGCATCGCCGTGCTGAACTTTGGCCGCATCATCGCCAAGGGTACGCCGGACGAGATCCGCAACAATCCCCAGGTCATCGAAGCCTACCTGGGCAAGAAGGAGGGCTGAACGATGGCACAGACTTTGCTGAAGGTTGATAACATCAACGTCTTTTATGGCAACATCCACGCAGTCAAGGATGTCTCCTTTGAGGTGAACGAGGGCGAGATCGTCACCCTCATCGGTGCCAACGGTGCCGGTAAATCCACCACCCTGAAGACCATCTCCGGCCTGCTCCACCCGAAGACCGGCGACGTCCTCTACAAGGGCAAGAGCATCAAGGGCGTCCGCGCTCATAAAATCGTCGAGGCCGGTCTGGCACAGGTGCCGGAAGGCCGTCATGTCTTCCTGCACATGACGGTGGAGGAGAATCTGGACATGGGCGCTTATACCCAGCCTGCCTCCACCATCGCTCCCAACAAGGAGAAGGTCTTTGAGCTCTTCCCCCGCCTGAAGGAGCGCCGCAAGCAGTTGGCCGGCACCATGTCCGGCGGCGAGCAGCAGATGCTGGCCATGGGCCGTGCTCTGATGAGCAACGCCTCCATGCTGATGCTGGACGAGCCCTCCATGGGTCTGTCGCCCCTGCTGGTGCAGGAGATCTTCGACATCATCCAGAACATCCACAAAGAGGGCATGACCATCCTGCTGGTCGAGCAGAATGCACAGATGGCCCTTTCCGTGGCAGACCGCGCCTACGTCCTCGAGACGGGCCGCGTGGTCATGGATGGCACCGGTGCTGAGCTGCTGACCAACGAGCGTGTCCGCAGCGCATATCTGGGCGGTTAAATTACAAAAAGTAAAAGAGGCGTGACCTTGTGGTCACGCCTTTTTGTTGTGGAAAATCATTGGATGATGGATTTGTAGTAGTTCCCGAAATCGGCAAGGGCATCAATGATGGGAAGCATCTCTCTGCCGAGGCTGGTCAGGCCATACTCCACGCGAGGGGGCGTTTCGTGATAGTCGTGTCGGTAGGCGAGCCCGTCGTCGATCATCTGCCGTAAGCTGTCCGTCAAAACTTTCTGAGAGATTCCCTCCAGATCTCTTTGCAGTTCGTTGAACCGCCATGGGCGGGTCTTGAGATTGCGCAGGATCAGCAGCTTCCACTTGCCGCCGATGAGGGAGACTGCAGTGGCCACGGGGCAGGCGGGCAGTTCTTCTTTTGTTTTCATGGCATCACACCTCCGAGAACATCATAACATATTCTTTTTAATATGTACAGTTATAAAAAGGTGCGTACTTGTTTTAGAGTGTGCTCCGGCTTAAACTATACACAGGCGAGCGAGAGCGCCAATATCCTTTGGAGGTAAAAGAGATGGAAAACTATACGAAAACGAATATCGGCAGCGAGGCAAGAGTGGAACTTCACGAAAAGTTGGGCCTGACGGGTGCGGAGGTCAGCATCAACCAGCTCCCGGCAGGCGCAGGGGTGCCTTTTGTGCACGCCCACAGGAACAATGAAGAGATCTACGGTATTATTGCAGGGAAGGGCAAAGCCGTTATCGATGGGAAGGAGATCGCTCTGACCGCTGGCGACTGGCTGAAAGTTGCTCCGGCAGCAAAGCGTCAGTTCTCTGCTGCCGCAGATGAGGGCATTACCTATATTTGCATTCAGGTGAAGGAACACTCTCTGGGTGGCTTTACCGCTGAGGATGCCGTTATCTTCTGATAGAAAGAGCCGGAAACGATAAACCCCCTGTACATTTCTGTACAGGGGGTTTGTCGTGCCGGAATTATATCAGCTGGTATACCGTGCGGTCTCCAGCAGCTCCTCGGCCCGCTTGACCTGTTCCGCCGTGGGCGGGACAGCGTCGGGCAGGGGATAAGGGATGCCGAGCTTCTGCCACTTGAAGAGGCCCAGCGTGTGGTAGGGCAGTACCTCCACCCGCTGCACCGTCTTGAGGGACGAGATGAACTCTGCGGTCTTCCGCAGGCCGTCTTCGTCGTCCGTCAGGCCGGGGACGAGGACATGGCGTATCCAGAGCGGCACGCCGAGGTCGGAGATGTGGCGCGCCATCGCAAGGATGTTCGCGTTGTCCCTGCCGGTGAGCCTGCGGTGCTTCTCCGGGTCGATCTCCTTCAAATCGAGGATGACGAGGCTGGTGGACTTCATCAGCCGGTCAAAATCGGCCAGATACGCCGCATCGTCGGGGCGGAAGGGCTGACCGGCGGTGTCCAGAGCCGTATGCACGCCCTTGGAGCGTGCCAGCTCGAAGAACGCCGTCAGGAACTCCATCTGGCGCAGCGGCTCGCCGCCGCTGACCGTGATGCCGCCCCTTTTGCCCCAGTAGTTGCGGTAGCGCCACGCCCGCTGGAAGAGCTTGTCCACCGTCCATTCCTCGCCGCCCTCAGCCCATGTCTCCGGGTTGTGGCAGTATTTGCACCGCAGGGCGCACCCCTGCAAAAAGACGACGAAGCGGACGCCGGGGCCGTCCACAGAGCCGAAAGTCTCCAGCGAGTGGACGTATCCGATGGGGTTACAGAGCTGCATGGCAGGTACGGGAGATGACGTCCATCTGCTGCTCGCGGGTCAGGTCGATGAATTTGACGGCGTAGCCGGAGACACGGATGGTGAAGTTTGCGTACTCCTCCTTCTCGGGGTGCTCCATAGCGTCGATGAGCTTCTCCTTGCCGAAGACGTTGACGTTCAGGTGGTGTGCGCCCTGGTCGAAGTAGCCGTCCATGACCTGCACCAGATTCTCAACGCGCTCGCCCTCGCTGTGGCCCAGAGCGTCGGGGTTGATGGTCTGGGTGTTGGAGATGCCGTCCAGAGCCCAGTGGTAGGGCAGCTTGGCCACGGAGTTCAGAGAGGCCAGCAGGCCGTTCTGCTCTGCGCCGTAGCTGGGGTTGGCACCGGGTGCGAACGGGGTGAAGGCGGCACGGCCATCGGGCAGAGCGCCGGTGTACTTGCCGTAGACCACGTTGGAGGTGATGGTCAGGATGGAGGTGGTAGCCTCGGAGTTGCGGTAGGTGTGGCGCTTCTTGATCATCTCAAGGAAGGTGCGCAGCAGCCAGACGCCGATCTCGTCGGCACGGTCATCGTCGTTGCCGTACTTCGGGAAGTCGCCCTCGACCTCGAAGCCGGTGGCAAGACCCATCTCGTCGCGCACGGCCTTGACCTTGGCGTACTTGATGGCGCTCAGGGAGTCGATGACGTGGGAGAAGCCGGCGATGCCGGTGGCGAAGGTGCGGCGGACTTCGGTGTCGATGAGGGCCATCTCAGCCTCTTCGTAGTAGTACTTGTCGTGCATATACTGGATGAGGTTCAGCACGTTGACGTACAGGCCGGCCAGCCAGTCCAGCATCTGGACGTACTTGGGCAGCACCTCGTCGTAGTTCAGGTACTCGCCGGTGATGGGGGCGTAGTTGGGGCCGCACTGCTCGTGGCTCTTCTCGTCCACGCCGCCGTTGATGGCGTAGAGCAGGCACTTTGCCAGGTTGGCGCGTGCGCCGAAGAACTGCATCTCCTTGCCGGTCTGGGTAGCAGACACGCAGCAGCAGATGGAGTAATCGTCGCCCCAGACGGGCTTCATGACGTCGTCGTTCTCGTACTGGACGGAGCTGGTGTTGATGGACACCTTGGCGGCGTACTTCTTGAAGTTCTCAGGCAGAGCAGAGGAGTACAGAACGGTCAGGTTCGGCTCCGGTGCAGGGCCCATGTTCTCGAGGGTATGCAGGAAGCGGTAGCAGTTCTTGGTGACCATGCTGCGGCCGTCCATGCCGATGCCGCCCACTTCCAGCGTTGCCCAGACGGGGTCGCCGGAGAACAGCTGGTTGTAGCTGGGGATGCGGGCGAACTTGACCATGCGGAACTTCATGACCATGTGGTCGATGAGCTCCTGAGCCTCGCTCTCGGTCAGGATGCCCTTGTCCAGATCGCGCTGGATATAGATGTCGAGGAAGGTGGAGATGCGGCCCACGCTCATAGCGGCGCCGTTCTGGGTCTTGATGGCGGCCAGATAGCCGAAGTACAGCCACTGGCAGGCTTCCTTGGCGGTCTTAGCGGGCTGAGAGATGTCGCAGCCGTAAGCCTCGGCCATCTTCTTCATGCCCTTCAGGGCGCTGATCTGGCGTGCGATCTCCTCGCGCAGGCGGATGACGTCATCGGTCATGGTGCCGTCGCCGCAGTTGGCGAAGTCTTCCTGCTTGAACTTGATGAGGGCGTCGATGCCGTACAGTGCCACACGGCGGTAGTCGCCTACGATACGGCCGCGGCCATAGGTGTCGGGCAGGCCGGTGATGATGTGGGTGTGGCGGGCGGTCTTCATCTCGGGGGTATAGGCGTCGAACACAGCCTGATTGTGGGTGCGGGTGTAGTCGGTGAAGATCTTGTGCAGCTCTTCAGAGGGCTGGTAGCCGTAGGTGGTGCAGGCCTGCTCCGCCATCTTGATGCCGCCGTAGGGCATGAATGCACGCTTCAGGGGCTTGTCGGTCTGCAGGCCGACGATCTGCTCAAGCTCTTTCAGGCTCTCGTCGATGTAGCCGGGGCCGTATGCGGTCAGACCGCTGACGACCTCGGTCTCCATATCCAGCACGCCGCCCTTGGCACGCTCGGCCTTCTGCAGCTTCTGCAGTGCGCCCCAGAGCTTATCGGTGGCCTCGGTGGGGCCAGCCAGGAAAGACTCGTCGCCGTCATAAGGGGTGTAGTTCTTCTGGATAAAGTCGCGGACGTTGACTTCCTCTTTCCAGATGCGGCCCTCAAAGCCTTCCCACTGTTCAAAATTGATCATTGGAACCTCCTTGCTCCGTTCCTGACGCTCCGACCAATCTGCTTTACAATAATTGGTTAGAGCGGTCTAACTGTTCCGCCTTAAAAAAGCCGCCGATTGCGGTTTCTGAAAGACAGGGTGGTACAGGGCGCAGAGGTATTTGGATGGCAACCCCTGCGCTGTTTATGAGCCGCGGCAGACGGGCAATCGAGTCCGACTGCAACGGCCTGACAATATAATAACAGTGATTCTCAGAAAAAGCAAGAGGGAACCTGTGGATTTTCTACAAGAGATGGCGGTTTTTGTTATGAAAAATGCTCATGGAGGCCGCCGGAGAAAAAATTTTTGAAAATTTGAAAAACGGGCTTGACAGTCATGACAAACTATGGTATCCTGTTGTCACGGCGAGGTTAGTTAAACCTAACCGAAGCTTTTCCGATTCACTGCAAAGGGATGCCTGCAACTCTCTTTGAGGCGATTCGGTTCCTCCATTCCATTCTCCTATCTATTAAAAAGAGAAAGCGGCTTATGGTTTGCTCCGCTTTCCCTGCGCGCAGCGCGGGGCGCTCTGGTACGGCGCTCTGTGCAAAAAAGAACAAAATGCGGGACACACAGACTTGACCACCTGTGCGCCCCGCTTTTTGTATTGCAAAGGCTCTCCCTTTGGGAGAGCTGGCGCGAAGCGCCTGAGAGGGCAAGGACGCTGACAAAGAATGGAAGGCGCAGTGATAATCGAGCTCTAACAAAAACACAGCTTATCGCTGCGCAGAGATTCTTTCCTCTGTGGCTTGCCCTCTCCGTCACCTCCGGTGACACCTCTCCCAAAGGGAGAGGCATAACGTCGGCGATGACAGATAGAAAGAGCTGTCTCTTGACACCCCGGGTGAGTGTACTATAATAAGGTGTGTCGGAAAAACGAGAAAAGTTGTTTTTCTTCGGAGCGATAAAATGGGAGGAAATGAATGAAAAAATTAGCGAGGGCCATCGTGAAGATGCGCAGGCTCATCCTCATCGCGGCGGTCCTGCTGCTCATCCCGGCGGCAGTGGGAGCCATCGCCACGCCCATCAACTACGACATCCTTTCTTACCTGCCTCAGGAGCTGGACTCCCGCGTGGGCCAGCTGCTGCTGGAAACGGATTACCATCTGGCCTCCACCAACATGATAACCGTGGAGGGGATGCCCACCAACGAGCTGCTGGCCATGAAGGCCGAGATCGACGAGGTGCCGGACGTGCTGAACACCTTCTGGCTCAGCGACGTGCTGGACCCGGCGGTGCCGACGGAGATGCTGCCGGCGGATGTCCAGCAGTTTATGTTCGGCAAGAACGACTCCACCATCCTCATCGTCCGGCTGGGCGGCTCCAGCGTCAGCGAGGAGACGATGCAGGCCGTGGCCCAGATCAAGAAGATACTCCGGAAGAATTGCTTCTTCGGCGGCATCAGCGTCATCCTGAGTGACACCAAGGAGCTGGTCATGGGCGAGATGCCATGGTATGTGCTCTGCGCCGTGGGCGGCTGCCTGCTGGTGCTGTTCCTCTCGCTGGAAAGCTGGCTCACGCCGTTTTTGTTCATGCTGGGGCTGCTCTTCCCGCTGGTCTATAACTTTGGCACGAATATTTTCCTCGGTCAGGTCTGCTTTATCACCGTGTCGCTGGCGGCGGTCTTGCAGCTGGGCGTGACGATGGACTTCTCCATCTTCCTGCTCCACCGCTACGACGAGGAAAAGGAGCTCTGCGCCTCCAACGAAGAGGCCATGGAGAACGCCATCTGCAAGACCATGAGCTCCATCACGGCGTCCAGCCTGACGACCATCGCGGGCTTTCTGGCCCTCTGCGCCATGCAGCTGACGCTGGGCGCAGACCTCGGCATCGTCATGGCAAAGGGCGTGGCGCTGGGCGTCATCTGCACCATCGTCATCCTGCCCTCGCTCATTCTCTTCTTCGATAAGTGGGTGGAAAGATACCGCCACCGCACCTTTTTGCCCAAGCTCACCCGCCTGAGCCATTTTGTCTCCAAGCACCCGATGCCCGTCGTGGTGGTGTTCGTCCTGCTGATGATCCCCTTCGGGCTGGCCCAGAGCAAGACCGATATTTACTACAACATTTTTGCCGCTCTTCCGCAGGATATGCCCGGCATCGTGGGTACGAACAAGCTGGGCGAGGACTTCGGCATGATGACCAACCACTTCATCCTCGTCCGGGAGGAGCTGACCGCCTCTCAGGTGTCCGCCCTCTGCGATGAGATAAAGGAGGTGGACGGCATCACCCAGGTGGTGAGCCTCGACTCCATCACCGGCCCGGGCTTTGAGACGGAGCTTCTGCCCGACGAGCTGCTGAACATCGTCCAGAACGGCGGCTACAAGCTCATCCTCGCCAATGGCCGTTATAAGTCGGGCAGCGACGCGATGAACGCGCAGGTGGACGAGCTGGTCCGCCTCGTCAAGGAGGCAGACCCCGAGGGCCTCGTCACCGGCGAGGGCGCCATGATAAAAGACCTCGTGGAGATCGCCGACGAGGACTTCAAAAATGTCAACATCTGGTCCGTCGCGGCGGTGCTGGTCATCATCGCGCTGTCCTTCCGCAGCCTGTCGGTGCCGATTCTGCTGGTGGCCAGCATCGAAGCGGCCATCGCCATCAACATGGGCATCCCCTACTTCATCGACGACTCCCTGCCCTTCATCGCCAGCATCGTCATCGGCACCATCCAGCTGGGCGCGACGGTGGACTACTCCATCCTCATGACCACCCGCTACCGCGAAGAGCGGCTGGCCCTCCGCTCGCCCAAGGCGGCGGCACAGCAGGCCCTCGAGCACTGCAGCCAGAGCATCCTGACAAGCGGCCTCACCTTCTTCGCGGCCACCTTCGGCGTCGCGGCCATCAGCAAGGTGGAGCTGCTGAAAAGCATCTGTGTGCTCATCTCCCGGGGTGCGCTCATCAGTATGGTGGTCATCCTGCTGGTGCTGCCCGCCGGCCTGATGCTGCTGGACGGCCTCATCTGCCGCACCACCTACCACTGGCTCAACGCCCCCAACGCTGCAAAGGAGTGAATGCTATGAGAAAAACTCAGAATTTTCTGCGCCGCGCTGGCTCTGCGGCGCTTGCCCTGACCCTGACGGTCAGCCTCTGTCAGCCCGCCTTTGCGGCGGCCAAGGCCCCCTTCTCGAAGGATGAGACGGTGTATGCCGTCATGGCAGCGGACGGCTCTGTCACCAAGACCACCGTCAGCGAGCATCTTTACAATGCCGACGGCCTCGCCGGTGTGGAGGACAGGTCCACCCTGAAAAACATCGTGAACACCGAGAGCTTTGCCGAGTATACCCGGAACGGCGATACCCTCGTCTGGAACACCGACGACACCGATGTTTACTATAAGGGCGAGACAGACCGTCAGCTGCCCATCTCTGCCAAAGTGACCTACACGCTGGACGGCAGGACCGCCCCGCTCAGCGAGCTTCTGGGCCGGAGCGGCCACCTCGTGCTCACCATCGACCTGACCAACCATGAGACCGGCAAGGTGACCGTGAACGGCAAGGAGCGCACCATCGTCACCCCGCTGGTCACGGCGGTGGGTGTCGTGCTGGGCGAGGATGCCGGCAGCGTCAACGCCGTGAACGGCCTGCTGGAAAGTGCGGCCAAGAGCAGCGTGGCGGCCTTCGTCACCCTGCCGGGCGTGAAGGAGTCCCTCGACGGCCTGCTTCCCGAGCAGGTGAACGGCGTGGCCGAGTACTTACAGGACAGCGTGACCGTGGAGGCCGACGTGGAGTCGCTGACGGCGCCGCAGATCCTGCTGGCCTGCGCGGCGAGCGCCGAGGCACTGGGGCAGGGGGATGAGGTCTTCGACCTCGACAGCCTCAACGATTTGACCGACGGCATCGCGGCGCTGAATGATGCCATGAACCAGCTGCTGGACGGTGCGTCGCAGCTGAAAGCAGGCGCGGCACAGCTTGCCGCCGGTTCGCTGGCTCTGCTGGAGGGGGCCAGCCAGCTGGACAGCGGCCTCGGCCAGCTGACGGAAGGGCTGGACACCCTGACGTCCAACAACGCTGCCCTGACTTCCGGCGCACAGCAGGTGGCCGACGGCGTGCTGGACTCCGCCAGCCAGACCCTCATGGAGAACGGCCTCATCGACACCCCCATGACGTGGGATACCTATGAAGCCGTCATTGACGACATCCTCTCGCTGGGCGACAAGACGCTGGCGGCGGGCCGCAGAAAGATGGTGCGCACCATCTGGGAGCAGGCTCCGCAGTTCAAGGCCAGCCAGCTGGACATCGCGCTCTACCTCGCGGCCACCCGGACCGGCCACGACCTTGAGGCCGCTCTGCGCCTGATGCAGAGCTTCTCGCCCGATTTCATCGTAGGCTGGCTGAAAAAGCTCACCGACAGCGACGCCCAGCAGAAGATCCACGACGAGCTGGTCTATCAGACCGCCAACAGCGAGGATATGGCCAGCGTCCGCGCCCTGAAAGAGAATCTGGGCCAGATCCGGCTCTTCGTGTCCAGCGTCGGCCGGTACGCCGACGGCGTGGCTGCGGCCGCTGACGGCGCACACGCCGCCAAGGCCGGAAGCGCTCAGCTGGCCGGCGGCGCATCCGCCCTGTATGACGGCGTGCTCCAGCTCCAGAACGGCACCGACCAGCTCAGCGGCGGCCTCGTGCAGTTCAACGACGAGGGCATTTCTCAGCTTACCGGTGCGCTGGACGCCGACCAGCTCCACGCCCTGCAGACTGTGGTGGAAGAGATGACCGGCCGTCTCGCCGACTACACCAGCTTTGCCGGTGCGCCCGAGGGTGCGTCCAGCCGGGTGAAGTTCCTCTACAAGACCGCCGAGACGCCCGCCGAAACGGCCCCGGTGGAGACGGCGGCAGACACTGCCTCGGAGGGCAGCTTCTTCCTCCGCCTGTGGCACCGCCTGCTGGCCCTGTTCGGGCTCTGAACCGGCAAGATCATGCCCTCCCGCCCCCGGCCTCGGAGCCCAGAACGCTCCCGGCCGGGGGCTTTGTTTGTGCAGCATACTCAAAACAGCGGTTGATTATTTGTGGCAGTTTACAAAAAAATAAACGTCCCCTTGACAAATATATAGGGGGGGTACAATGAAACAAAGCCTGCTGCCTGTCAAGGCAGGGAAAACACCGTTTACTTTATGGAGGAACCAACCGATGAAGATGTTGAAAAAACTGCTGGCCGTTGTGCTGACCGGTGCAATGGCCCTGACCCTTCTCACCGCCTGCGGCAGCAAAGCTGTGAGGGACAAGGACATTGCGGATGCGCTGAATGACATCGTCAAGAGTTCAGTTGCAGCCGGAAAGCACGAGGATTATACCTTTAAGCCCCGGGCGAATGAACAAGCGATGGCAAAAGCTATCGCTGCGTTGTCCGAGTCGGATCGGAACATAAAGGATGGTGAATTGCCTCCGAAAGTCAAGGAGATTCTTGGAATCAATGAGGGCGGCCCAAATAAAAACAACTTTGTCTGGTATGGATCAATTTTTGCCGATGAGATTGGAGCAACCGGACAGGCTTATCATGCGATGAATGAGATCCTGAGCAAAAACGATAAGATTGCAAATAAGCCGACAGGCCAAGAACCCGCAAATATCCGCCACATAGGCACTGCACTTGGTACTATGACCCATCACGATGGAAAGCCGACAACGGTGCGCATCATCGTGGTCACTGCAGAGGCAGAGCCTGTGGACAAAAAATAAGTACCGCAGCGCCCCGGAAAGCATGATTTTTTTCCATAAAAAATGACAGCAGGCCCCGGAGCATATCGCTCCGGGGCCTTGCTGTTTTTCAGGTTTGGGTCATGGGCGGGGGCAGCTCCTTCGTCCGCCTGCTGGCGCTGTTCGGGCTGTAAGGATAAAAGAATATAAAAGGAAAACCGCCCGGACGCTCATCGTCCGGGCGGTTTTCTGCAAAGCAGAGGAAGGAGGTTTTGAGAATGAGAAAATAGCTTAGTCGTTATACTCGAGGTAGGCACCCTTCATGGGGCTGGCGGCGTGCTCACTGAACAGCCGCAGGGTGCCGCGCTTGTAACGGCGGGGCTTCGGCTTCCATGCAGCGCGGCGCTGGGCCAGCACGGCGTCGATCTCTTCGGGGGGCTTGCGCTCCCCCTTGATGCCGATGATGTTCAGCTTGCGGGCGGGGATGTCGATCTCGATGAGGTCGCCCTCTTCCACCAGAGCGATGGGGCCGCCGGTCTGGGCCTCAGGGCTGCAGTGGCCGATGACGGGGCCGGTGGATGCGCCGGAGAAGCGGCCATCCGTGATGAGGGCGATGCTGCGGCCCAGCTCCTTGTCCGAGCTGATGGCCTCACTGGTGTAGAACATCTCCGGCATGCCGCTGCCCTGAGGGCCTTCGTAGCGGATGAAGACGGCATCGCCCTTTTCCACCTTATGGTGGAGCACGGCGTCCAGACACTCCTCTTCGCTGTCGAAGGGGCGGGCGCGGAGCACGGCCTGGAACATCTCCCTGGGGCAGACGGTGTGTTTGATGACCGCGCCCTCCGGGGCCAGATTGCCCTTCAGGATGGCGATGCTGCCGTCGGTGCCGATGGGGTCGGAAGCCGGGCGGATGATGTCGGCGCGGGTCAGCTTGATGCCGCAGCGGGCATTCGCCTCGTCCAGCAGCTGCTGGCAGTGCTCGTAGAAGCCGTTCGCCTTCAGCTCGTCCAGATTCTCGCCCAGCGTCTTGCCGGTGACGGTCATGGCGTCGAGATGGAGCACATCCCGGATCTCCTCCATGATGGCAGGCACGCCGCCGGCATAGTAGAAGAACTCTGCGGGCCAGCGGCCGGCCGGGCGGATGTCCAGCAGGTACTTTGCGCCGCGATGGAGACGGTCGAAGGTGTCGCCGTCGATGGAGATGCCAAATTCATGGGCGATAGCAGGCAGATGGAGCAGGGCGTTGGTGGAGCCGGAGATGGCCGCGTGGACCATGATAGCGTTCTCGAAGCTGTCCATCGTCACGATGTCGCTGGGGCGCAGGCCCTGTTTTGCGAGGACGACGGCCTGATAGCCGGCCCGGCGGGCGTACTCCACCAGGTCGGGGCTGGTGGCCGGCAGCAGGGCGCTGCCCGGCAGGGCCAGACCCAGAGCCTCAGCCATGATCTGCATGGTGGAGGCGGTGCCGATGAAGCTGCAGGCGCCGCAGCTGGGGCAGGCGTTCTGCTTGGCCCAGTTGAGCTTTGCTTCGTCGATCTCGCCGCGCTCATACTTTGCGCTGTACATACCCAGCTGCTCCAGCGTCAGCAGCTCCGGGCCGGCGTGCATGGTGCCGCCGGTGACCACCGCCGAGGGGATGTTCACCCGGGCCAGCCCCATGAGGTTCGCGGGCATACCCTTGTCGCAGCTGGAAATATAGACGCCGCCGTCAAAGGGGGTCGCGTTGGCGTGGATCTCGATCATGTTGGCGATCATCTCGCGGCTGGCGAGGCTGAAGTTGATGCCGTCGGTACCCTGACTCTCGCCGTCGCAGATGTCGGTGGCAAAGTACCGGGCGCCGTGGCCGCCGGCCTCGGCTGCGCCCTTGCAGGTGGCGTTGACCAGCTTGTCCAGATGGCCGCTGCCGGGGTGGCTGTCGCCAAAGGTGCTTTCTACGATGATCTGAGGCTTGGAAAGTTCATCCGGCGTCCAGCCGGTACCCAGACGGAGCGGGTCCAGCTCGGGAGCCAGCTTGCGCATTTTTTGACTAGTGAGTTCCATAACAAATCCCTGTATCTTCCATGATATTTGGTGTGTGCGAATGATATTTTAGACGAGGCCGACTGCGTGGAGGATGACCAGCACGATGAAAGCAACGATGCCGCCGAGGGCGTTGGTGGTGGTAAAGTACTTCAGGCCCTGCTTGGTGTCAAAGCCGTACAGGGAGGTGAAGATCCAGAAGCCGCTGTTGTTGACGTGCCAGCCCACCATGGAGCCGGCGCCGATGGCCAGAGTGGCCAAGACGGGGTCGAGGCCCAGAACGGTCATCAGGCCGCCCATCAGACCTGCAGCGGTCATGGCGGCGGTGGTCATGGAACCGCAGACGGTCATGAGGATGGCTGCCATGATAAAGGGCACCAGAACGGCGGGGAAGCTGCTCTCGGCGATCATGCCGCCGATGGTGGCGATGGCCTCGTTCTCGCGGAGGATGCCGCCCATGGCACCGCCCATGGCGGTGATGAGCAGAGCGCCGATGGCGATCTGGAGGGCGCGGCCCACCCAGTTGTTCATGACGATCTCGAACCAGGAACTCTTCTCGGTCAGCTTGCAGCCGGTGCCGTCAGCATTGGCTTTCTTGACGACCTTGTCCTTGCGGCCGAAGATCAGGCAGCCGACAGCGATGATGCCCATGAACAGAGCCAGAACGGTGTTGCCGAAGGTGTTGAAGAAGCTGTAGGCGGCAGAGCCTTCTGCAGAGAACAGCTTGCCGATGGAGCCGATGGCGATCATGACAGCGGGCAGCAGCAGGGGCAGGAAGGAAGCGCCGGAGCTGGGGGTGTTGTCCTCTTTGATGAGCAGGGCGTTTACATCGTTGGTCTCCTCCACAGCCTCAATGCCCTCGGTGTACTGGGGCAGGGGAGCGATGTACTCGCCCTTGGCGTAGACAGGACGCAGGCCAAGGTAGCAGACGACAAAGGAGATGACGGAGCAGATGAGGCCGATGATAATGACAGTGCCGATGTCAGCGCCCAGCAGGATGGAGACAGCCAGGATGCCGGGGGTGGGAGGCACCAGACCGTGGGTCAGGGTCAGGCCGAGGTTAACGAAGGGGGCGACCTGCTGCATACCCAGCTTCTTGCGCTTGGCAAGGATGGCGGAGATGGGGGCGTTCAGGATGATGGCGATGTCGCCGAAGACGGGGATGCTCATGATGAAGCCGGTCAGGGACGGTGCCAGCTCAAGGCACTTGCCCTTGAACTTCTTGATGAAGAAGTTGACCATGCTGGTGGCAGCGCCGGTGTCATTGATGCCCGAAGCAATGACTGCACCAAAAATAATCATAACACCAATGGAGCCTAAAGTCGAGCCGAAGTATTTGGTAATGGCAGCAAAGGTGTCTACAAGAGTCTTGCCGGAGGCCAGACCGCAGAAGGTGGCGGTAAGGAACAGCACCATAACGGGGTGCATCTTGAATTTCAGGGTCAGAACGGTCAGGATGATGATCGCGATGGTCAGCATGATCACAAAATGCAGAGGTGACATAATGTACTCCTTTTAAGCTTACAGGCACTGGTTCTTTTCCAGTGCGGCATAGGTCGTACGATAGGCGTTCTCGATGACCCACTCAGGGGTCTTGGCCCAGTATTCGGGGCGGAAGGTCTCCACCGAGACCATGCCGTCGTAGCCGCAGCATTTCAGGGTCTGCAAAAAGCTGTCGGTGTCCACGACGCCGGTGCCGGCAAAGCAGCGCTTGTCCTGCCCCATCTCGCTTTCGGGGACGTTGTCGGCGCTCATCAGGTGGACGGCAAAGAGCTTTTCGGGCTGCACGTTTTTGATGGCGCTGAAATCGTTGCAGTGACCGTTGAGGTGGATGTTGTAGGAATCGAACACGAAGCCTGCGTTGTCCTCGTCCACGGCCCGCACGATGCGGTCGGCGGCCTCGATGCTGCGCACACAGCTCTTGCGCAGGCCCACCAGCTCGAAGCAGAGCTTCATGCCGTAGGGCCGGGCCAGCGCCGAGAGCTTTTTAAGGATGCGGATGCACTCCTGCTCTGCGGCGGCTGCATCACCGGTGAACACCCCGCTGGGGTCGAGGGGCGGCACGATGATGACGTAGCCGCTGCCGATGGCGCTGCCCACCTCACAGGCCAGCTTGAAGTCCTGCATGGCGGGGTCGTCCCAGTCGGGCGTTTCGTTCGGCAGCATCCCCTGATGCAGGTAGACGGCGTTGATGGCGTGGGGCTTGAGCCGATGCGTTTCGAAAAATTCCTTGAGCTGCTCTACCGTGTGCTCCTTGAGCCAGCCCCGGAGCAGATCAAGTCGTATTTCGATGTAATCGAAGCCGGCTTTCTCGCAGAGGGCGAGATCCTTTTCCAGAGTAGAGCAGTCGCGGGCGCAGGCTTCATTATAAGAGGTCTTCATAAGCAGCAGCACTCCTTTTTGCCCATCTCAGCGGATGGGGAATTTGATGACGGAGTTGGTCTGGGTGCTGCGGTAGATGGCCTCGAACAGCTCCACGGTCTTGCGGCCGTCGCGGGCGTCCACCAAGGGCTTGGTGTGGGTCTCCACGGCGTGGAGGAAGTCCTTGATCTGCTCCTGATGGTAGTAGTACATGGAGTCCACGCTGTTGAAGAAGTCGCAGTCGCCCTTCTTCCAGTCCTCCAGCTTGTCGGCCTCGCCCTCAACGGTCCACAGGTCGTTGTAGGGCGGCTCGGTGATGGTGGACATACCGGCGATGAACATTGCGCCGCCGTCGGTCTGGACGCCCACGCCTGCACCGTTCTCGCCGAAGACGTGTACCTTGCCGTAGAGGGCGGGGTTCTGGCTGTTGCTGACCACGATGCTGCCCACGGCGCCGCTCTTGAATTTTACGACGGCCACGGCGGTATCTTCCACTTCGATGTAGGGGTGGTTCAGATTCTTCCAGACGCCGTATACTTCATCGACGTCGCCCATGTACCACAGCAGCAGGTCGAGTTGATGGGGTGCCTGGTTGACCAGAACGCCGCCGCCTTCGCCTTTCCAGGTGCCGCGCCATGCGTCGCTGTCGTAGTAGGCCTTATCACGCCAGCCCAGCATGGTGACCATGCCCAGCACCGGCTTGCCGATCTTGCCGGCCTCGATGGCCTCGTGGATGCGCATACAGGGGCGGTAGAAGCGGCGCTGCACCATCGTGCCGATGGTGACGTGGTTCTTGTCGCCTGCCTCGATGATGCGGTCGCAGTCGGCGAGGCTGGAAGCCAGAGGCTTCTCGATGAGGACGTTGCAGCCGTTCTCCGCTGCGGTCACAGCGGGGTCGCAGTGGATGGGGTGCGGGGTGCAGACGCTGACGACATCCAGATGTTCTTTCTGGATCATCTCCGCAATGTCCGAGTAGGCGTGGACATTGTATCGCTCTGCGAAGGCTTTTGCACGCTCCAGATCGGCGTCACACACGGCAGTGAACTCGCTGTTCTCCAGCTGGGCGTATGCCTTTGCATGGAAATCGCCGACCTTTCCGCAGCCAATGATACCGGTTTTCAACTTCATTGTTTTCTCCTTTTCTTGATGCTTTGAACAGGGAAATTGTCGCACGACTTTTTCTGGCTTCATGATACCACTTCCGGATTTTTACAGCAAGTTGTTTCCGGGAGCTTCTACTTTTCCCACATTACGCGATTTTTTGATTGTGCATTTTGCTCAAAAATGAAGGAAAATTTTGTCGTGTGAACGAATCGAATCGAAAACGCATACTTTTTTGCAAAATAAGTCAGACAACTTTTGCCGCGAAACAGCAGCCTGAAAATCAAAAAAGAGGTGCCGCAGCACCTCTTTGCAGTGTCATTGTTCCTGATTTTCCAGCTCCCGGTTCCGTGCATCGTAGATCTCTTTGATGGCGGCCCGGTTATAGGAAATGTGCATCGTCATGGCGCTGCGCGCCCCCACGGGGTCGTGCTCGGCGATGGATTTTGTGATGGCGCGATGGGTGATGATGGTTTCCTGCCGCAGGCGGCGGTGGGTCAGGTTCACGAACATCAGCACCGCAGTCTCGAGGATGGAGATGATCTGCTCCACCACCTTGTTTTTGCTGCACCGGGCGATGTAGGTGTGGAAATCGATGTCGTCCTGGATGTAATAGAGGTCATGCTCTATCTTATATTCCACAGTGTCGCACAGGTCTTTCAGATGTTCGATCTCTTCGTCGGTGGCGTTGTAGGCTGCCAGCTCGGCGATGCCCGGCTCCAGGATGAGGCGCAGGTCCACCAGATTCATGGCCAGAGTGACCTTATCTTCTACGTTGCGCAGATTCAGAGGGTCGAGGTCGGTGGGGACGAGGTCTTTTACATAGGTGCCGGAGCCGCGCCGCGTCTCGAGGACGTTCCGGGAGACCAGGAGCTTTACGGCTTCCCGCACTGTGCTGCGGCCTACCCCGAACATCTCCGCCAGCTTGAATTCGTTGGGCAGTTTGTCGCCTGCCTTCAGGGGCAGCTTTGTGATGTACTCGTACAGCTGCTCTTCCACCTGCTCGGCCAGCAGGGTGTTCTTGATTCCAGAAAACGATGCCATAGCTTTTTCCTCTTTTATTTTACACGGACCAGCGACCCGACCACCTCGACACGATCCTTATTGTCCAAACTCAATTCAAGGTCATGGTCGATGATAGGCAGCTTGAACCGGATGGACTTCAGCCACTGTCCGTTGGGCTGGCGTTCCGGGTAGATCTGCACCTCATCGATCAAAATTCCCACCAGTCGGCGGCGTTCCGCCTCGGTCATGGTGGCATAGAGCTTGTCGAAGCAAATCAGGATCTTATAGATGTTGTCGCCTGTGATTTTGTCGGCTTCAATGGCCTGCTTCTTTGCCCGGGCATCCATCAGTCCATTTTCCACCTCTTCGATTTTATCGTACATCTTATAAAGGCGGTCGTCAAGGTCAGATTTCCGGGCGATAAAGTGCCGGTCGTCCGGGTCAAGGCTGTCGATTTCCTCCATAAGCCGGGATTTTGTGGAGTAGTGCTGCCGTAGCTGCTTCTCATAGGCGGCGATTTCCTGCTCAATGGCAATGGTATCCACCTTCATGTTGATCTTTTCCTGCATCATAGCGGCAAAGCGGGGATTGCTGACCAGCTTGGACACCACTTCAGCGACTGCCGCATCCAGAACTTCCTCCTGGATCTGCTTGCGGTAATCACACTTGTAGCCCCGCTGCATATTGCGGTGCTTGCAGCCGTAATAATAGAAATCCTTGTACTTTGTCCCGTCCGGTCGCTTCTTGATGGACTTATTGCCATACATTCCCGCACCGCAGACCGGGCATTTCAGGATATTGGACAGCAGATGCACCCGGTCTGTTTTGGGACGAGCTACCAGCTCATACTTCTGTGCATTGGCTTTCATCTTGACTTGTGCAGCCTGCCATACTTCTTCCGACACCAGACCTTCATGCAGACCATCCACCAACAGGTAGCTGTCCTGTTCCACCAGCTTATACTCGTTTCTTGTGCCCTTGACCTTTTCCGTTCTGCGCCGTCCAAAGGCGATTTTTCCGCAGTAGACAGGGTTCTTCAAAATTTTCTGGATCGTGCTGGAAGAAAACAGGGGGTTCTTTCCGTTCTGTCGCTGGATCTTGGAAATCCCATGGTTTTCCAGATACTTGGCAACCCCTGTCGCCCCCATGTCGGTGTTTACATACTGATCGAAGATCGTCCGAATGGCAGGTGCTTCCTCCTCATTGACTTCCAGCTTGCCATCAACCAAACGGTAGCCGTAAGGTGCAAAGCCGCCGTTCCAGCGGCCTTCCCGTGCTTTCTGGATTCGGCCTTCCATGGTTTGGACACGAATGTTCTCTCGCTCGATCTCTGCGACAGCAGACAACACCGAGATCATCAGCTTGCCCGCGTCTTTGGAGGAGTCAATGCCGTCTTCTACGCAGATCAGGTTCACACCAAAATCCTGCATCACCTGCAAGGTGGACAGGACATCCGCAGCATTGCGGCCAAACCGGGAGAGCTTGAACACCAACACATAGGCAACACCATCCTTGCCGGATTTGATGTCATCCATCATTTTGCAGAAGGAAGCACGGCCTTCAATGGATTTCCCCGATTTTCCGGCATCCTCATATTCGCCGACGATCTGGTAGTCATTGAAGTCTGCATAGGCTTTCATACGAGCCTTCTGTGCATCCAGCGAATAGCCATCGATCTGCATCGCAGTGGAAACACGGGTGTATGTGTAGACCTTGGTCTTTTCAGCTGCCATTTCCAGCACCTCCCGTTCGTACCGTCTTGTTCGGAATATGTATCTCCACACAGGCGAAGTGTCTCTGTGTGGAGTTTGGACATGAATCTCATGTCATTATTATATCATGCCACAGTAACATTCTCAACCGAAATCTGCGAATTTTCACTCTTCTGTGCCGGAACTTTCACGTCAGAAATTCTCGATGCAGTCTCCATTTTATCCACCTCCAAAACATCTGCGTATTTTTCAATCATATCTGCCAGAAATGTTGCCAATGCACTCCATTCATCGAGCATTGACATTCTGCCGATCATCCTCCTCTCGATTGTCTGCCTGACAATAGCAGTCAAGCACTTCTTTTGGGATTTGGTTCAAGGTTTGAACTGCGGCTTCATAATCCTTCCGCAGTTTGGCATCCTCCAGACGCTTCAAGACGCTCCCTTCCTTCGCTTTGTCCAGCGAGGCAGAGAGCGTCTTGTTCTTCTCTTTCAGTTTTTCGTTTTCAGCGGCAGTCTTGGTGAAGGCTACGTTGTACTTCCGCAACTGGTCCTTCATCCGTGCTACGTTGGGGATATAGCTGTCCAGCACTTTGCTGATCTCCGCCGCACGGCTCTTGCCGTTGAAGGGGGTAATGCCCACCAACAGGGCATCCAACTGTTCCTTCTGCTTGGTCAGTTGGGTCATCTCCTTGAAGATACGGGGCGGGATGTGCTCCCGCCCGGTCTGGCTGGCACTTTCACCTCGTTCCAACTCCGGGTACTGCTTGACCATGTGCTGCCAGAACTCGTCCTGCCACCTCACAAGGTTCTTTCGGTTGCCAATGATCTCCTTGGCGCTCAGTCGTCCGTCATGGGTCAGGGGCACAAAACAGAGGTGCAGGTGGGGCGTTTTCTCGTCCATGTGGACAACAGCAGAGAGAAAGGTATCCGGGCACTGTCTGCCCTCCAAAAATTTCAGGGCGTACGCAAAGTACGCCCTGATCTCCCGGCTGGTCTTATCCTTGAAAAACTCCGGGCTGGCAGTGACAAGCGCCTCCACCACCCGCACGCTGTCCTTGCGGACACGGCAGTGAGCGGCGGCTATCATGCGGTCGGCTTCTTCCCGGTACCTGCCCTGCGGCTGCACCAGATGGAGGTTGTAGCGGCTCCGGCTCGTGTCGATATCCGGGTTGCTGGCGTACTGCTCCTTGGTGCGCTCGTTATGGGCTTCGATGGGGCTGATGGCAGGCCCCTTGTACTTTTTGAACCTTAAAATGCCGTACTGGGCTTTCATGGATCACGCTCCTTCTTGAGGTGTACAAAAAATCCGTACGGATTTCAAATAACCTGTACGGTTCGTACGGCGTACAGAAATCCAAAATACAAGCGATAACACGTTTTAATTTACACTGATTTGCCGTACAGGTGCGTACAAGTACAGACCGTACAGGTTGTACGAACTTCTTCTGTGAAAAAATGCACTTTTTACGGACAGGGCTCACCAAAGGGCGATGTACACAGTTCGCCCTTTGGTTTTTGGTTCTGGCACGGATCATTTTGATCCCTGCCACGTTCAAAATCACCGGGGTCCCCAAAATGGGAACTTCGGTGAAGCCGGTCTCCCTTGCTGCCTCCCGACAGGAAATCTTTTTGGACTCTGTGTCGGCCTCATGCAGGGCGCTCGCTCCCCCGATGGGAGGTCTTGGCGGTCTGGGCAGTTCGGACGGTCATTCTGTTGTCAAGGTTCTGGTATGAAAGATATTACAGAGGGCTTTCGCGGGAAGCCCTTAATATGTTCGCTGCTGGGGAGTTAATATGTTTTCTTTCTGTCTATAGGATAGCACTGCAATGGCCGCTGTGCCGTATATCCATAATGTCGGAAAACAGGTGCAGAAACTGCAAAATTCCACGCTTATGGACAGGAACCGCCGGAAGTGGTATACTGTGCAAAAAACATCGGAGGTGCGACCATGAACATCAAGCTGACACTGGGAGAACGGCTCAAAGACCTGCGTGTGGAGCGGAATCTGAAGCTAGAAGCTCTGGCAGAGCAGACGGGTCTGTCCAAATCGGCATTGTCGAAATACGAGAGTGACGATGTGACCGACCTCAGCATTTATGCGGTGACAACGCTGGCTGAGTTCTATGGTGTGACCACGGACTATCTGCTGGGTGTGACGGAAAACAAAAAACGCCCAGATGCAGTCCTTTCGGACTTGCATCTGAGCGATGGCGCAGTGGACGTATTAAGGAATGGAAAATTCAATCATCGGCTACTGTGTGAGCTTCTGGAACATCCCGATTTTTCCCGGTGGATGACCGACCTTGAGATCTGTGTGGACGGTCTGGTCAGTGACCGCATCCGGGACATGAATGCCATGGTAGAAGCCACCAGACAGGAACTGGAAAAGAGATACCATGCCGATACAGAGGACCTGACAATGCGGACGCTGAAAGCGGCGCAGATCGACGAGGACGAGTATTTCGGGCGGATCCTCTATGATGAGCTGGCGGCGATCCTGAAGCAGATCAAAGCGGCACATGGGACCGATAAGACCACATCGGACGGCGCAGCGATCGAGCAAGCGAGGAAGCAGCTTGAAAATGCACAGAAGTTTGAAGGTTCCCCGTTGGAAAAGAAGATGAATGTCCTGATGGGACAGATCGGCATCGACTATTCCAAGCTGACGAAAGAAGAACAGATGACCCTGCTGCGGGTGTTCAATAAATCCTCCATGCTGAAGCACCGCACAAAGGCAGGGATGCGGGGCAAGCACCGCCGCTGATCATTTGCCCTGTGCCTTATAGGAGAAACGCTGCTGCGGCAGGACGGGAGAACGTACACCATTGGTTCCTCTGCAAGCCTGCGCTGGGTGGGCAGAAACCGTCAACTGCCATGCCCATCCGCGCATCCTTCTGCCACAGAACAGGTGCTTGCCGCATTTGCTCGCAGCCCCTTTTCCGTGTCAGCCGGAACCAAGGTGTAACACACTAGACTTTGCAAGCAAAGTCGTGTGCCAAAGGGCGCTGCGCCCCTTTGGAAACCCATGCAGATTATGTAAGGTAGAGATTGCTTTTTATAAATTTCATTACATGTGCTTTATCGACTGGTATAGTATACGGCCATTCCAATAATCGCACTTGGTTTTCAACACAAATTTTGCGTTTTCTTTGGTCGAGTTCTTGTCGTTTCTTTAATCCGTCTTCTCCCCCAAAAAAGTCAACGGCTTCGTAATGTTGCCGTCCTTGATACTCAATTGCAGTTTTAATGGACGGAATATAGATATCAAGACTTTGTTGGCCGAGCCAAACAGGATGAAACTGGTATATTGAATCAGGATAAAATGATTGAATAAAATTATAGAGCTTTTGCTCGTTAATCCATCGAGTTTTGAAAAATCCACTATCAATCATGGCTTTTGTTAGTGATTCCCGACCATTTCTCAGTTGATCTCGTGAATACTTGGCGACATGATTTCTTTGTGTATCATATATTCCATTTAGCAATGGTAGCAAATCGTCAACTATTGCCTTTAGGATTCTACCAAAAGACTCTTCACCCATAGAATCGGCCCAATACTGTATTTTTTCAATTCTTTTTTTATCAGCACCTGACTCATAAAACAACGGATACATTCCGGCTATTGGAGAATACTTTTCAGAAACCATGTTCCATTTCAGATATCTAAAATAATGGCTTAGCCCAACTCCACCAAGCACAATTTCATTTGATGAGGTATCGTCTTTTGTTGTATAAATACATTGTTGCTGAATTTCAAAAAGGGCCGTATCCCATTTGGATTTAGAAAAGCAACAAAGTGTAAATGAAGAATCATCGAAAGGAAAAAACGAATTAAAACGAAACCACGCAGAGCAGTTTTGTGCAATGAATTGCATGATGGCAGACTTTTTCCCTCCAACATCTGGAGCAATTGAAAATATCTCATATTTCTTTAAACATAAGGAAAAGATGTCTTTTATAACAGAAATATTATGAATACCATCATTTACATTTTTTATTGGTGAGATTATATCAGTTATTTTCTCGCTGACTTCTGGAACGGCTGAAAGAGTGTTTTGTGTGCTAGGTTGAAGTTTACTCCAGTCGATGCTGATATCTACATACTTAGGCATATAGATATTTGGTGTATAATAATCAACATTAAACGATTCATTGTATTTTCTCCAATTGTCGCACGCCTCCATTGCCCATGTTTGATATGCTACAATTCGTTCGTCTGATGCTCGATCTGGATAATATTTAAGGATAAAATCAATTGTCGGCGAAAAATGTTCAATAAAGAAATCCAACCTAAAACCGTATGATGATGCTCTAAGCCGGCTATATTGATTAGCAAGGCATTCTTTCCGCTTCTGTGATATCCGAAGCATTTTATCGGTGGTATTCTTTTCAATTAAACTCAAATAATGATTTAATATTTTGGGCGTCGAAAAATCAATAAGAAGTTTTAGAAACTTTTCTGAAATTTCACGAGACTCGCAAAACAATAACTTCTCAAGTTCGGGATCTTTTTTGAATAAATCAAGTGTGTTCTCAAAGCCGAATTTATTAAGATAATTATCTAGTGCAATATATGTAAAGTCTTGCGAGCGATTTTCAAATCGATAATTTATTATGACATCTTTCCATAATGGAACACCAGCATTCATGTCTATTTCCATAATTTGGAACAAAAGATTCATGTAATTGCTATGACCTCCAAGGTCATTCGTATTATATCGGAAGTCTTCTGCTTTTTTGATTAGTTGTTCTAGTGATGTCATATTGTGTCCTTTTACTTAATCATATACTTAGTAGCAACTATAATAGTCTTGATATTCCGAACGCATGTCTGTCTCATATTCAGAAATTGCATCGAACATACAATCGCACCCATTTAAGAAGTTTATTATCGCTCGAAAATACTCATATACATTTTTTAAATCGAGCGTCATATCCGCAAGTCTGTATTGAAGCCCATATGATGTTGGATACCGAAATGTGTCGCCTTTCTTGTCTAAAGTGTCAATGACAAAAAGCATATGTTCTACAGTTTCTATAATGCTCAAGTCTTGATTTTGTGCCTGAGCATACTGTATAAGAATCGGCTTGACATTTTTCCAAAGGTCTTTTTTTATTAGGTGACTTTTTCGTTTGGAGTTAAATGCCTTTTCGGAAACTCCGTAATCAAGATTTTTATAGAACACGCGCTTTAATGCGAGTTCGACAGTGTTTCTTAGCATGAATATCAGAGGATATACTTTACTTTTCAGATGAACATTTGGTGTATGAAAAATATGTTCAGAAACATCCATATAGCCCTTCACTTTAACATGAAAGCCATCATCAGAGATTGGTTGCCACAAATAACAGTTTCCAAATCCTTGATTTGCTGAGATTAAAAATTCAGAGGAATAAGAGCTGTCAAACTCACAGTCCATGGCTACAGCTCCTTTTTCTATACATTTTTTGACAAGTGTAAACGCTTGCACTAAATTGTTGGCAATGGCAGCAGTATCTAAAAATTCATCTCGATATTGCTGAAGAAAACCATTGTCAAAAGGAAATCTAAACATATCCGATTTTTCATCTACATACTCTACTGCTGATAAATATTGTTCCAACCAATCTGACTCTCCACTTGTTAAAAATCTTTCAGAAGACAAAGTAATATAACGATTGAATAACATAGATAGATTATGACAATGCTCTTTAAAAATACGGCTGATCGAGTCTTTGTTATGAACAACACGACACAAAAGAGATTTCAATCCCAATTCAATACTTTGACGAAGTAAAAAAATTCCTGTAAGAAACCACATATCTGATTTTGTTCCGCATGGATCACGCTCAATACACTCGGTAAAAACTTCATAGCCGCAATCATAGAAGTCATAGGCTAGTTTTTTATAATCTATAAAGCAATTTTTGCTCCATGTAATTGTAATAGTATTTGACACATCTGTTAATTTCCAAAAATCCATGTTGTCAGACGGCCAAATATCCCAATCTCCATTTGAATAACTCATAGATTACATCCTCTCATAGAAAATCTATTCCAATTATATCGCACTTTTTGCAAATTGAAATGGTATTCTAAATTTTCTCCCATTGTTTTGAGCAAAATGACAAGTTTGCATTTAAATGTACATCAAGTGTTGCAGCGCAACGCAAAATGCGTTACAATATATTTGAGGTGATAACCATGGAAAAAACAATGACGCTCAATCTTCGTGTGAACCCTACCGTCAAACAGCAAGCCGAGGATGTGCTGAAACAGCTCGGCATCCCGATGGCAACCGCCATTGATATGTACCTGCGCCAGATTACCCTGACTGGCGGCATTCCCTTCTCGCTGTCCCTGCCGAAAGCTCCTGCGGCTCTGAACGCTGACACCATGACCGATGACCAGCTCCATGCAACTTTGCAGGTGGGCATCAAGGAGATTCAGAACGGTGATACCGTGGATGCTGCAAGCGCATTCGCACAGTTCAGGGAACAGCACAGATGAAGCAGTATGACGTGAAAATTTCCCGTGCAGCCCTCAGCGACATGGAACAGATTTATAGCTACATTGCCGACCGTCTGCTGGAGCCTGACACGGCCATGGGACAGTATAACCGCATTGCAGAAGCCATTCAATCGCTGAACATCCTGCCGGAACGCTGTGCGCTGGTGGAAAGTGAGCCGGAGCGCATCCAAGGACTGCGGCAGATGCTAGTGGACAACTACTCGGTGTTCTACATCGTGGGAGCGGATACCGTGTCGGTGGCTCGTGTGCTGTACAGTGCATCTGACCTTGTACGCCGCCTGCGGAGAATGAAGTGAATCCCAGCACCCAAAAACGTGGGGCAGTACCTTTTGCAGATACCGCCCCACGTTTTCTTATATCATCTTAAAATACTTCAGCGCCTCCCGGATGGCTCTTTCCTTCTCTGCCGGGCACTTGAGCCGCTTGGGGTTCTCAGCCTTAGGCTTGTTGTAGTTCTGCCGCTCCTTGATGCCGCATTTCTGCTTGACCTGTGCAATATAGAGGTCGCTCACGTTCAGACCGGTGTGCTCCTTGACGTACTCCCGGATCTCTTCATAAGTAGCCTTGGTCTCCGCAGCAGTCACGTCCAACTCATCCATCTTCAGGTCTACCGTGATCTTCTGGTAGATATCTAGTTTGGACAATGCGCATACCGTCTCACAATGTGCGCTGTGGGGGAACATATCCACCGGCGTGAAGCCCTCGGCGCGGTAGCCTTTCTGGGTCAGGAGCGCGAGGTCGCGGGCCATCGTCTCGGGATTGCAGCTGACGTAGACGATGCGCTTCGGGGCCATGCGGGCCACGCTCTCGATGAAGGCGGGCGTCGAACCCTCCCGGGGCGGGTCCATGAAGACGACGTCGGCCTTCTGGCCCGCGTCGGCGGCTTCCCGTATCCATGCGGTGGCGTCAGCGGCAAAGAAGCGAGCGTTTTTTACGCCGTTGTGCTTCGCGTTGCCGATGGCGTCCCGGACGGCGTCCCGGTTCACTTCCACGCCCACCACCTGCCGGGCCTTGTCAGAGGCTGTCAGGCCGATGGTGCCGATGCCGCAGTAGGCGTCGAGGACGACTTCTTTGCCGGTGAGGTGGGCGGCATCGACGGCCAGCCCGTAGAGCACGGCGGTCTGGACGGGGTTCACCTGATAGAAGCTGCGGGGGCTGAGGGCGTAGGTCTTGCCGCAGAGGGTGTCGAGGATGAAGCCCTTGCCGTAGAGGACTTTTTCGTCCTCGCCCAGAACGACGCTGGTGCGGCGGGGATTGTAGTTCTGTACGACGGTGGTGACGGGGACGCCCCGCTTTTCGGCCTCGGCCAGCAGGGCTTTCACGAAGTTCTTCGCGCCGGGCAGCACGGGCTGGGCCGTGACCAGCACCACCATCACCTGACCGGTGGCGACGCCCCGGCGGAGCAGGCAGTGGCGGAGCAGGCCGGTGCCTTTGTCCTCGTTGAAGGGCTGGTAGCGGCAGGCGTTGGCGGCGGCGCGGACGGCCAGCATCACCTTGTCCAGTACCTCGTCCTGCAAAAGGCAGCTTTCCACCGGCAGCACCTTGTGGGTGCGGGCCGCGTAGATGCCGGAGGTGAGTTTTCCACCGGCGGCGGGGGCAAAGGTGGAAATGACCTTGTTGCGGTAGTGGTAGGGCGTTTCCATCCCCCGGATGGGGGCGACAGGGCCGTATTTGCCCAGCAGGGCGCGGACGTCGGCCTCTTTCTTTTTGAGCTGTGCGGCGTATTCGGTGGCCAGCATCGGGCAGCCGCCGCAGTTTTTGGCGCGAAGTTTGCAATCCATACCTATATCCTCCGAATGCTTGACAAAGCAGTAAAAAATCACTATACTACAAATAGAAAAGGCACTGCGACAAGCGGTTGACCCTTTTAGTGACTAAGGTTTATCAAGAAAACCGTCACCGGCCAGGGTGGCGGTTTTCGCTTTTCACTCTGATGGTAAAGACCAGTCCAAAAATATGGAGCGTCAAAGTAATGGGCATATCTCTCACCTCCTTTCGGAAGTGGAGCCAACCGCCTGCCGTATGTGCAGCGCCTTTTCATCTGCTATCTTATCATAATGTTTAACAGAATGCAACGCGAAAGCTCCCGTAATAGGGAGCTTTTTGTGTTATAAAGGCGGGTGCTCAGCCGTAGGGGTCATACAGGTCATATTCTTCCGCTTCTGCGTGCTTTTCGTTCAGCACAGCGATGGCCTGTTCCAGCTCGCTCTGGGAGCAGCCGCTCTCGCTCACCAGCGCCCGCACAGCCTGCGCGAGGTCGCTGCCAAAGACGGTGTCCAGCCGCTGGCGCATGGTGTAGACGCCGTAGGCCCGGCGGGTGACGGTGGGGGCGTAGAGGTTGTGGTTCTGCTCTTTGGCGCAGGTGACCCAGCCCTTCTCTTCCAGCCGGTACAAAAAGTTCAGCACGGTGGCGGCGGCCCAGCCTTTTTCGGCCAGACGCGCACCGATGTCCCGCCGCGACACGGGCGGTTTGCAGTCCCACAGGGCCAGAAGCACCTGTTCCTCCGCCGCCGAAAGGGCTTTCAGCCTGTCCGGAATGCCATACATGGGGGCGATCTCTCCTTTATGAGTAAAAAACTTGATTTTACATTTGTCTCAGATACTGCCATTATAGCAAAGATCAGGAGAAAGGACAAGAGCAGAAAATCCAGCAGTCATGCGGTTCTCCGCTAGCTATTTTACAAATGTCTCTGAAAATGTCCTCTGCACGGGGACATTTGTGCGCTTCGTGCGCCCGCCCGGGCTTTGACGGCTCAACTTTGTGCAAAGATGCTCTTGTTTTGCACCCCCAAAAACCATTATACTACGGACAAATCCAGAGCACAACGCCCGAACGGGCCGTCAGATAGAGGAAAAGGAGAGAACACGTCATGGCACGAGTTTATAATTTCAGCGCAGGTCCCAGCATGTTGCCCGAAAAGGTGCTCAGGCAGGCTCAGGCAGAGCTGTTCGAATACGGCGGCAGCGGCCAGAGCGTGATGGAGATGAGCCACCGCAGCAAGTGGTTCGACGCCATCATCACCGACACCGAAGCCACCCTGCGCCGGGTGATGAACATTCCCGATCATTATAAGGTCGGCTTTTTCCAGGGCGGCGCGACCCAGCAGTTCGCCATGGTGCCGCTGAACTTCATGACCACTGGCAAGGCCGACTACATCGTCACCGGCAACTTCTCCAACCTGGCCGCAAAGGAAGCCGCAAAGTTCGGTGAGGCCAGGATTGTTGCGTCCAGCAAGGATAAGAACTTCACCTACATCCCGGACGTGAACGCCATCGACTACGACAAGGATGCAAGCTACATCCACATCTGCCAGAACAACACCATCTTCGGCACCCAGTATGTCGAGGTGCCTCAGGTGGAGGGTGTGCCGCTGGTGGCGGATATGAGCTCCATGATCCTCTCCAAGCCCGTGGACGTCACCAAGTACGGCTGCATCTATTTCGGCGTCCAGAAGAACGTCGCCCCCGCCGGCATGGCCATCGCCATCGTCCGGGACGACCTGCTGGGCCATGCCGCCGACAATGTACCCACCATGATGAATTACACCACCCTGCTGGCCAAGGACAGCATGTACAATACGCCGCCCTGCTGGTGCATCTACATGACCGGTCTGGTGCTCAAGTATCTGGAAAATGACATCGGCGGCCTTGCCAATATGCAGAAGATCAACGAGGCCAAGGCCAAGGTCCTGTACGACTACCTCGATGGTCAGGACTTCTTCAACAATCCCGTGGAGCACCGCTGCCGCAGCACCATGAACGTCACCTTCACCAGCCCTGACCCCGACCTCGACAAGAAGTTCTGCGCCGAGGCCGCAGACGCCGGTTTCGTCAACCTGAAGGGCCACCGCCTCGTGGGCGGTATGCGCGCCTCCATCTACAACGCAATGCCAGCCGAGGGCATCGACAAGCTGGTAGACTTCATGGAGAAGTTCCGCAAAGAGAATGCATGATTTATACCGTCCTTGCCCTCTCAGTCACCTTCGGTGACAGCTCTCCCAAAGGGAGAGCCTGAACCTGACCGTCAGGCTTTTGCCTCTCCCTTTGGGAGAGGTGGATTTGCGAAGCAAAGACGGAGAGGGCAAGCCCGTTCCAAAAGGAGATCACACCTATGTATACGATAAAAACACTCAACGCCATCAGCCCGGTGGGTCTGGCAAAGCTGAACAAAAACCTGTTCGACGTCTCGGTGGACACCGACGCCCCCGACGGCATCCTTGTCCGCAGCGCCGATCTGCTGAACACCACCTTCAATGACAACCTGCTGGCCATTGCCCGCGCCGGTGCCGGTGTCAACAACATTCCTCTCGACCGGTGCAGTGAGCAGGGCATCGTGGTGTTCAACACGCCCGGTGCCAACGCCAACGCTGTGGCGGAACTGGTCGTCGGTATGCTCATTGCGGGCAGCCGCAATGTGGCTGCTGCCGCCCAGTGGACTCAGGGTCTTGCCGGTGACCCCGCCATGGCAAAGAGCGTGGAGAAGGGCAAAAAGCAGTTCGTGGGCAACGAAATCAAGGGCAAGACCCTCGGCGTCATCGGCCTGGGCGCCATCGGCTCCCGCGTCGCCAACTGTGCCATCGAGCTGGGGATGAAGGTCTACGGCTATGACCCCTATATCTCCATTGATGCTGCGTGGAACCTGAGCAGTCAGGTCCGTCACTGCGTCAACCTGAATGATATGCTGCCCCTCTGCGACTACATCACCATCCATGTGCCGTATCTGCCCACCACCAAGGACACCATCAATGCCCAGACGCTGGCCCTCTGCAAGGACGGTGTCAAGCTGCTGAACTACGCCCGCGGTGAGCTGGTGAACACCGACGCCCTGCTGGAAGCCCTTGACTCCGGCAAAGTGTCCTGCTATATGACCGACTTCCCCACGGAAGCTCTGCTGGGCCGTCCGGGCGTCATCTGCACGCCTCATCTGGGCGCTTCCACCCCGGAGGCCGAGGACAACTGCGCGGTCATGGCCGCCCAGGAGCTCAGCGACTACCTCAAGAACGGCAACATCACCCACTCGGTGAACATGCCTGAGGTGCATCAGCCCCGCGCCGGCGGCAAGCGCATCTGCATCATCCACAAGAACGAGCCGGGCATGATCAGCCAGATCACCGCCCTGACCACGGAGGCGGGCCTGAACATCGAGAATATGGTGAACAAGAGCAGGAAGAACATGGCCTACACCATGCTGGACGCCACCGGTGCGGTGAATGATGCACTGGCCGCGAAGCTCTCGGCCATCCCCGCCGTCGTCCGGGTGCGCATCCTGTAAACAGAAAGATCTGAATCACGGAGAAGCCGTCACACATCGGTCTTGTGTGGCGGCTTTTTTGCGCCCTCTTTTGTGTCCGGATGAAGAGCCTGCGCTTGAAGCTCTTCCAGAAAAAGGCGGAGCACCGGATAATAAGCAGGGTCTTTCCGGTAGACAAAAGAGACTGTGCGGTGGACAGAGGGCGAAAATGGGACAAGGTGGATGTTTTGGTGCGCATAGTAAGATGCGGTCGCGGCAGCGCAAAAAGTGACCCCCATCTCTTTGCTGACCAGTGCCAGACAGGAATCAATCTGATTGCAGGAGCTGATGATATTGTAGTGCAGTCCGGCGGCATCCATCTGAGAAGTGATGATCTGCCCCATATTGAAGTGATTTCCTGCGATGATCAGTGGATACCGGGCGAGCTGCTCCAATGTGAGAGAGGTGAGCGTTTCACTGCACCATGCGGCAGGCATGGCGATAAGGGTCTCCGCGTTCCAGAGCGGGAGCGTGTGCAGATCCTTTTGCGCGGTGCCGCTGCGGAGGATGACAAAGGCGGCGTCAAGCTCGTTATCGTTCAGCTGTTGCAGCAGGTCGGCACTGCCGGCCTCCCGCAGAAAGATCTCAAGCCCGGGATGTCGGCGTTTGAAGTCTGCCACGAGTTCGGGGATGTGCAGAGAGCACATCACGCTCAGGACACCCAGCCGCAGACTGCCGCGGGTCTTGTTGGACATCTCTTCCATCTGCTGCTGCAAGGAACCCATGTCGCGGAGGATGCGCTCCGCTTCGTGGACAAAAAATTCACCGGCAGAGGTGGGGGTGACACGTTTGTGGCTGCGCTCAAACAGCGGGATGCCCAGCTCCTGTTCCAGCTGGATAATCTGGTTGGAGAGGGAGGGCTGTGAGAGATGGAGCTTTTCGGCAGCCCGGGTGACGCTGCCGCAGCGGGCTGTCTCAAGGACATAGAGCAACTGGTTCTTTTCCATACTGTCTCCTGACTGAATCGATAGCGAAATACTATCGGTATGATAGTAAATATGATTTTTACAAATCAAATCACAAAGATTATAATAGATTTGACCAAAAAAAATCAATGAAAGGAGAAAAAATATGAACCAAACAAACAGATATAATGTCATCGTTGCAGGCGGTGGCTCTGCGGGCGTTGCGGCAGCACTGGGCGCGCTGAAAGCCGGTGCAAAAGTCCTGCTCATTGAGCGGGGCGGCAGCTTGGGCGGACAGGCGACCAACGCGAATGTCGCATCCTACTGCGGGTTCTACACCCGGGGCGAGAACGCCAGACAGGTCGTCAAAGGCATCGGTCAGGAAGTGCTGGAAAAGCTGAAGGAGGTGGGCATCCACACCGTCCTGAAAAAGTCCTCGACCGGAAACTCGATCATCACATTTGATGAAGAGGAGCTGAAATATGCGCTGGACTGCCTGACCGAGGACTATGGGCTGGAAGTCCTGCTCCATTGCCGGGTGATCTCGGCCCGGAAAAATGAGGCAGGCGACCGCATCACGAGCATCTGCTGTGTGGACGATGAGCAGGAATACTGGTTTGAGGCAGACCAGTTCGTGGATGCAACGGGCGATGCCAATCTAGCCCATCAGGCCGGGGCGGAGATCCGCTTCGGAGACGGGCAGGGGCACGGCTACCTCTCCACCAAGATGATGCGGATCGACCACATCGACCCCTCGGTGCAGTTCAAACCGGATATTCTGGAAAAAGTATTCAAGCAGGCCAAGGCAGACGGCTATCAGCACCTGACGAAAGAGTCCGGCATCGTTTTCCGGACTCATGAGGATACGGCCTATGCAATCCTACCCAGCGTCTTTGTGACTTCGATGGATGCCGCGACCCTGACAGCGTGCGAGCGGGATACCCGGCGGCAGTGTCAGGACTATATGAAAGCCTTCCGTCAGTATCTGCCGGGAATGGAAAACGCCCGGCTGGTCTCGACCGGAGCACAGCTTGGCCTGCGGGATACCCGGCATATCATCGGTGACTATATGATCACTGCAGAAGATGTCATGGACGCTGTAAAGCAGGAGGATGCGGTGGCCTGTGGCGCATGGCCCTGTGAGATGCATAACAAGCTGACCAGTATGCTCTCGTACCAGTTCATCAAGGACAATGACTATTACAGCATCCCGCTGCGAGCCATTACCTCAAAAAATATCCATAATCTTTACGCTGCGGGCCGTACCGTCAGCGCAGACCCGGTAGCGTTTGCATCCGTCCGGGTGATGGGTACAGGATTTGCGACCGGCCATGCCGCCGGTGTGGCAGCTGCCTGCAAGGCCAAAGACCCCAACGCGGGCTACCCAGAGATCTGTGCAGAGCTGCTGCGGCAGAATGCGGTCCTGTGAAAGGAAGGATAAAAATGAAAGGAACAAAAAGAACGGTCGTTTATCTGATCTCGTTGCTGATCATCTTGGGGTTCTGGATGATCCCTGCCCCGGCAGGGATGTCGGCCTCCGGTATGCAGGTGCTGGGCATCCTGCTGGGCGTGCTGCTGCTCTGGCTCACCGAATCCATTGACTGGCCCAGCTACCTCTGTCTGGCGGGCCTGACGCTGGTGCCTGAGCTGAAGATGGGCTCGATCCTGAGCAGCTCGTTTGGCAACTCTACCTTTGCATTTCTGCTGTTCACTTTTATGTGCACCTATGCCGTCGGGCAGACTTCTTTTGTGAAGCGCTGCGCGATCGGTTTTATCACCAACCGGCTGGCGTCAAAAGGCTCGTGGTGGTTCATCACCATCTACTGCCTGTCCGTGCTGCTCATCGGCATGGTCATGTCCCCGGTCGTCCTCTTCGTGATCTATATGCCCATCCTCAATTCGGTGTGCAGTGAGCTAAAACTGGAAAAGAGCGACAAGCTCGCCAATACGCTGATCTTGGGCACCCTGTTCAGCTGCGCCATCTCCTGCGGCATGACCCCCATCTCCCATACCTTCCCGGTCATGGCACTGGGCTTCTATAACCAGATGTCCGGCAGTACCATCTCCTATGCGCACTACATGGCCGAGGCTATCCCGGTCGGTCTGATCAGTTTTGTGGCGATGCTGGCGATTTTCCGCTTTATTCTCCGTCCCGATACGGCAAAACTCCGTGAGCTGAACGCCGAAAACCTCAAGGTTGACCTCAAGCCGATGGAAAAGCGGGAAAAATGGATCGTCGGCATCTTCTTTGCCGTGGTCGTAGCATGGGTGATGCCGGAGTTCCTCAAGGGCGTCCTGCCCGGTGTGGCATCCTTCTTCTCTGCAAGAGGAACGACATTCCCGCCGATGATCGGCGCAATCGCAATGTTCATGATCTCGATCGATGGCAAACCGCTGCTCAACTTCAAGGAAGCGATGAGCAAGGGTGTCCAGTGGGGCGGACTTGTGATGGCAGCGGCCACACTGGCCATCGGCTCAGCCATGACCAACGCGGACATCGGCCTGACCGCATGGCTCTCGGGCGCGATCGAGCCGGTGCTGACCGGGTTGAATCCGGTGCTGATCGTCCTCGTGTTCGCGGCCTGGACCTATATCATGACCAACGCCTGCTCCAACATGGTCACGGTCACGGTGGTCTGCGCAGTCGCGCTGCCCATCTGTCTGGCTTCCGGCGGTGTACTGAACGCCGCCTCGATGGCTGCCATGATCGGCATGGGTGCCAGCTATGCATTCGTTCTGCCCCCGGCCCATCCTAATGTGGCGCTGGCCATCGGTACCGGCTGGACCAACACCTCTCAGGTGGTGAAATACGGCCTGCCCCTGATGGTGATCGCACTTCTGGCCGCTGCATTCGTAGGCTACCCCATCGGCTCTGCACTGATGCTGTACTGAGCCGGACGTTTTCTCTGAGCGCATCCCGTAAACAGAAAAATATCATCCGGGCTGCCGTGCGGAAAAGCACAGCAGCCCTTTTGTCTGAATCCCGTCATTGACCACAGCAGGGATTTGCGGTAAAATCATATCAGCCGGAGTGTCAGCCTGCACGGCCCGCCCGGCTGAAGATGATGAATACAGGAGGTTTGTCCATATGAAGGCCAAAAGATTGCTTTCGCTGCTTCTCACAGCAGCCCTCATGCTGAGCATGGTGACCCCGGTGCTGGCCGCCTCGGCAGAGACCGAATTGCCCCGCGCCTCTCAGACCCGGCTGGAAGAGACGAATGAAGTCGTCTCCATCCGTCTGCAGGCTTCCGGCAAGCTGGTCTATGGCTCCCCGTTCGAGCTGTCGGTGGTCACCCGCCCGGCGGACGCGCAGTATATCGGCGTGGTGCTGGGCATCAAGGGCGAAGCCAAGGGCTACGTCACCCTCGTGCTCTCCGATAAGCTCCGCACCCTGCTCAAGATGATACCCCTGCCCCGCAAGATGTCCAAGACCCCTGATCAGGTAGAAGAGTTCAATGTCTACGCCTATATCAAACAGCTCATCGACGGCAACGACGTCAGTGTGCTGCTGGGCGTGGCCGATGAGGTCGTCAAGGTGATGGATACCCTGAAATTCTATATCCCCACCCTGAAGGATATGTCCATGGGTCTGAAGCTCTCCCTCGAGCTCATCCGCCGCTACCTTCCCGAGGGCGCGTTCAGCCGCATCTATCTGGATGAGCAGCCCGTGGATTCGGGCAGATATATCGCGGGTGCCGTGGCGCTGGAATCCGGTGATCTGAACACCGCCGGTGTGGCCATGTTCAAGATAAAGCCCAAGACTGAGGGCGTCCGCCTCTACTGGGCCGAAGACCTGCCCGCCGGGATGACGCTGGCCGAGGCTGAGGCACACAATGTCAGCGCTCTGCTGGAGTCGGACGGCGTGGTGGTCGATAATGCCAAGGTCACCTGTACTTATAAAAAGAAGGGCCTGTTCAGCAGCAAGTCCACGGAGTTCCCGACGCAGCCGGGTATCTACACCCAGACGGCAACAGTCTCCGGCAACTATTCCTGCGAGAAGATCACACGGACCATCGTTATCAATTAACATCAAAAGAAAAACCTCCCGTGCGTCAGCACGGGAGGTTTTTTCTGTCTTATTTACATCCGGAACCGCCAGCCCCAGCCGCCGCCACAGCAGCAGTTGCAGAGCAGATTGAGCAGGATCATGCTCCAGCACCAGCGCATCAGCCCGCCGGGCTGGGCGTAGGTGGTCTGGGTGCGGTAGGTCTGGCCGGGATTCTGCATCCGGCGCAGGTGCATCTGGTACTCGGTGTTATTGGGGTCCAGCTGAACGGCGCGGCGGGCGTCCTGCAGCGCGTCGATGCTGTTGCCGAGGCCCTGATTGGCCAGCGAGGAGAGGTAGTACCACCGCGCCGAGCGGCTGTTCATGCCGTCCAGCACCCGGCGGGCCTCCGCGTAGCGGCCATTGGCCACAAAGTTGCGGGCCGCCTGCATCTCGGGGCTGTCAGAGCCGGAGTAGCTGGCCCCGCTCTGCTGCTGGTAGCCGCCGAAGCCGAATCCGAAACCAAACGGGTCGAACCCGAAGCCGAAATCGCCCTGCTGCCAGCCGTTCTGGCTGTAGCCCTGATCGTATCCCTGCTGGTAGCCGCCCTGATAATAACCCTGCTGGCCGTAACCGCCGCCGGGCTGTCCGCCCATCTGGGAGCCGGTGTCGCCCTTGGTGATGGCGTCGTAAGCTGCCTGCACCTCTTTGAAGTGCTCTTCGGCGGTGGGGTCGTTGGGGTTCAGGTCGGGGTGCCAGCGCTTGCACTTGGCACGGTAGGCTTTCTTTATCTCGTCGTCGGTTGCGCCGCGCTGGATGCCCAGCACCTCATAGGGATCTCTCATGGGTCTACTTCCTCACGTCTCTCAGGCCATGCGCGGCCTTTTTGTTCCATACAATATTACAGTCTACAGGACAGTGCCTGCAAAATCAAGACAAAATCCGCCTTTTGGGCGGAATTGGTTACTTTTTTGGGGCCTCTTTGGCCTGCTTGCAGTTGTATTTGAGCCACACGCCGGAATACAGGATGTTCCGCAGAAGGTCCGCGTCCTCTACGCAGGGCAGACGCTCGAAGCTTCTGGCGCACCGGGCCAACAGTAGCTCGAAGATGTCCCGCATCTCTTCCTCGTAGCCGGGCTGACGGCTGAGGGTGCGCAGCGGATTGTATGCGCCCTTTTTCTCGTCCCGTGTCAGGTCATCGTAGGCGTCCAGCAGGTAGATAAATTTGCCCAGATGGAAGCCGATGCTCCGCAGCTCCGGCGACCAGTGGTCCTGCTTGTAGTCGAACAGCTCGGCCATCAGTTCGCCGAAGCAGCCCGACACAGCGTCGAGGTCTTCGCTGCCCTCGGCTTCCAGCTGAGCCAGCCGGTCGAGGCAGGTGCGGATGGCGCTGCACTGTCGGGGCCAGCGCTGTGCGGCAGTCTGAGCAGGGGCGTCCAGCAGCTTTTCGAAGCCGAGGCCCAGCAGGCTGCGGTCGTCGTTCCATTTATCGGCGGCGTTGTAGTAGTGGAGCGCCACGCTCATATCGGCGCAGTAATCGGTGGGGCCGCTGTGCCGCCAATTTATCTTCCGGATGGGGTGGATGGGGCAGTGGCCGCTGCCGGTGACACACTCGCTTTCGCCCTCGTAGAGGCTGGAAAGCAGCAGATCCAAGAACGTCAGATCGTAGCTCAGCGTCAGACGGCCCCGCAGGCCGTGGAGCGCACCGATGCGGCGGCAGAGGCCGCAGTAGGCCGTGCGGTAGCGGGCCTTGGCATCGTCGTCCAGCGCGGCCTGATTCGGGATGACATATCCAAACATACGTTAGCTCTTCTTGATGAACTGGGTGCCGCAGCGGGGGCAGGAGATCTGGATGCGGCCCCGGCCCCGGGGAACGCGCAGCTTCTGGCGGCACTGGGGGCAGCGGTAATAGTGGTAGAGTCTGCGGTTGTCCCACTGGTCCTTCAGGCCGCTGAGCTTATTGCGGATGCGGTCCTTCACGGCGTAGTATTTATAATTTTCTTCGGTGCGCTTGGAGATGTTGCGGCTGAACATCCGGTAGTAGCAGAAACCCAGCAGCACCACGCCGACGTACAGCAGCAGCGGCAGACGGGTGAGGATATAGACCAGGACCAGCACGAGAGAGGCGATGTTCAGAAACTGGTTCAGACCATCGGTGCCGTAGCGGCCTATCATGAACTGGCGTATCTTTTCTTTCATAAACGTCCTTCCTCATAAAAGAGGGGCGGGAGCGCCGCCCCTCTGTGTTTTTCTGCTTTCAGGATACCATGCAACCATGAGAAAATTTTGAACAGAGTGCAAACCTATCGTAAAGAGACGGCATTTAAGGGCCGCTCACTCCTCCCGGCAGCGGATGGTGAGGGAAGCTTCGGTGTCCAGGGCACCCTCCATCCGGCAGTGGAGCTTGGCCGGGCCGGCCTCGCCGGTGGTGGCGAGATAGGTGCCTGCCATGCCGCCCCGCAGAGGGACGACGCTGGGGCCGAGGATGCGCAGCGGCCCCTCTACGCGCAGCTGAACGGCCTCGCCACAATAGGGCAGGAGGTTGCCGTTCTGGTCGATGGCCCGCAGGCTCACGGCGGCACAGTCCCAGGTGGGGCCGTCGGTCAGGATGGGATTGTGGACGGTGCATTCCAGCCGGACGCTCTGCACCGGCTCCTTCACGACGGTGCGGACGGCCCGGCCATGCCACACGGCCTCGAAGCGGTAGACGGCAGCGGGGCTGCCCAGCACGCCGATATATTTGTAGTAAAGCTGCACCAGATCGTTCCAGCTCAGGCGCAGCGAGTACATCCGCGCCCGGGACAGGGGCGAAAGCTCCATGGCGTCCCGGCGCATCTCGTTGAGGATGGCGGCCACCTGCGGTGCGGCAGTGCGGTCGAGGCCCTCATATTTCTCCAGCAGCAGGCCCACGAAATCGTGTATCTCGATGGGCGGGTGGGGCAGAGCCGCAAAGCGGCCCCGGCGGTCGGGGGTGAACTCGGCTACGAAGTCGTTGTCCCGGTAGAGCCGCAGGCTCTCGGCGTTGGTGAACGCCCAGCACGCCCCCGCAAAGCCGCCCGGATGGTCGCCCAGCGCCATGCTGGATGAAATTTCGAGCACGATGTCGGAGGGGGAGCGGGGCGTCTTCTGGCTGGCGTAGACGGCGGCAGAAAGCTTCGGGCCGCGGAACATATCCATCACACCCTGATAGCTGATGCGGTCACCGCTGCCGAATTCGCGGTGGGTGTTGTAGTCGGTCATGCACCAGCCGAAGCTGCCCGCCACGCCCTGCTGAGCGATGGTGTCGTTGAGGACGGCGGCGTAGCGCAGGGCCTGTGCCAGGCGGTGGGGCTCGTCGTCGAAGGACTTGGCCGGGAACTGGGCGCCCTCGAACTCGCTGATGAGATAGCCTTTCCGGGTGTCGGGGGTGACGGCGGTGCGGGCCTCGCACCCGACGCCGCGCCCGTGGTAGGAGGCTGGCTCGTATACACAGCTCCGAGCCCACGAGACTCCCGGGCAAGTCGGATGCCGTCTTCTGCTGGGAACAAAATCCCGCTGTCTGACCGCGGAATCCGCAGTGACGGTTTCCGATGCAGACTATATCACCATGGTTAATCCGGACTCGGTTTCCCACACAGGGCTAGCACCAC
>OJKK01000026.1_pt1 | contig 90747 bp, 76 predicted proteins | sample 1596551 | NCBI WGS metagenome assembly OJKK01 (sample SAMEA4350131, study PRJEB24818) | metagenome | biome: human; feature: gut; material: faeces | place: Denmark | collected 2013-09 | reverse complement strand
GACCGGGACGGACGTACCTCTGGCGCACCAGTTGTTCCGCCAGGAGCATAGCTGGGCAACTACGTACGGATCGGATAAACGCTGAAAGCATCTAAGCGTGAAGCCGACCCAAAGATAAGATATCCCATTGTTTTAAACAAGTAAGACCCCTTGAAGACTACAAGGTTGATAGGCACGATGTGTAAGTGGAGTGATCCATTCAGCAAGCGTGTACTAATAGGTCGAGGGCTTGACCACAATTCGCTTGAGACTTTTAGAGTCAACGAAAAAATGTAAGCAGTGATTATTCAGTTTTGAAGGCACGTCCTTCTAAGAAATACTGGACAGATACACAGAAATGTGATATACTGTGTCAGTCATATGGTCGGTGACGATGACGGTGAGGTTCCACCTGTTCCCATTCCGAACACAGCAGTTAAGCTCACTCGTGCCCAAGATAGTTGGCTGGAAACGGCTTGTGAAAATAGGTAGCCGCCGACTCATAGTTGTCAGGATGAAGAAACCGCATCTTGACAATATGCACCTCTAGCTCAGTTGGTAGAGCAACTGACTCTTAATCAGTGGGCCCAGGGTTCGAGTCCCTGGAGGTGCACCAGATTTTGAACGTCGAATCGTAAGATTTGACGTTCTTTCTTTATGTAGGAAAGCGGCTGCACACTTTCTGCACACCGTTTGCACATTTGCCCGAATCAGGGGCTTTTCTGTGCAAGGTTTGCACAGCCTGCTTTCCTTTGCATAAAAAGAAGAAATTTTAGGCGAACAAGGCTCTCGTCAACTCTCTGCGTTCCTCTGCATCCATCAGCCGGATGGCTTCAAGGATCTCCTTACCGGAGATTTTTGTTGCCGCCGGCTTTTCGTTTTGCCGGGGCTGGGATGCTGCCGGGGTCAGGTCTTGGGAGTAGAAGTTTGTTTCGATCTTCTCGGTCAGCTCCAACCGGGGCTTGTCCTGCGTGTGAGCGTAGGTGTCCATCAGGACAGCAGCCGTTGCGTGGCCTGTGTTGCCCTGCACCGACTTGAAGTCACCATCAGACTGCAAGAGCTGGTAGGTGGCACTGGAGTGCCGCAGACCGTGGAACACGATCTGCTCGAACTCCGGGTGCGCTGACCGCCACTGCCGGTACCACTTGGTGAGCAGTTCCGGGGCGATGGGCAAGCCGTCCGGGAGCCGGAACAGTTGCCCGCAGTTGTTGTACTTTTCTGGGGCGTTCTGCTCGTCCTGCTTGAGCTTTTCAAGCCATGCCAGAAGTTCCTCCTTTAAGGGCTTTGTCATATACAGGACACGGCTGGACTTCTTGGTCTTGGGCTTTTTCAGGATGAGGGAGGACTTGCTGCCCTCACGCCTGTCCGGGAAGGTGTGGTAGACCTGATTGGGGTCGAGCTTTTCCAAAGCGTCCTTGTTGGCTCGCTGCATGGTCTTGCTGACTGAGATGGTGCCACGCCCATCGGCGGCATCGAAATCCAGATCACTCGGCTGCAAGCCGAGAATTTCGCCCTCACGGAGCGAAAGGATCATGCTCATGTGCACCGCCAGATGCAGGGCAGGGTTCTCGATGGTCTGCAAGGCTGCCAGCATGGTTTTCTCGTCCCAGATGGTGCGTTCCTCGATATTGACCTTGGGGGCATCACGGGGCAGGGGAATCTTGTGGATGAGGTCCCACTCCACCGCATAGGAGAATGCGGTCTTGAGCAGCGTGTGGACTTCGTGGATGGAGGTGCTGGACAGCAGCCGCTTCTTCTGCTTGTCGGTTAGGGTCTGCTTTACGCCGTGGACGTGCTGCCCGCAGGGGGTCTTGGCAAGGGTGGCATAGAACTTTTCAATGTCATAGGTGCGCAGCTCCTGCACCTTCCGTTTCCCGATATACGGTATGATGAGGTTCTGCACCATCGCCACGGACTGGGTATAGGTCTTGGGAGACCACTTGTGCTTGGTGGACTGGATCGGGATCCACTTGTACAGCATCTCCTCCACCGTCATGGTGTCGGGGACGAGGAACGTGCCGTCCAGCAGTTCTTTCTCGACCGTGATCTTTCGCTCCTGCGCCTCCTTTTTGGTCTTGAAACTCTCCCATCCCTCGCAGGGCTTGCCGGAATGGTCTTTGTACTTGTAACGGACGGAGTAGGAATCTCCGCGCTTCATGATAGATGCCATAGATTACCTCCCTCAGACCGCCGCAAACCAGCTGTCGAAACTCTGCTTGTTCACCCGGATGCTGGTGCCGATGCGCAGCACCCGAAAATCCTTCGTGGTGTTGCACAGGTTGTACGCAGCGCGAGGAGAAATCGCCAAAAGCTGGGCGATTTCCTTCACCCGGTAAACAAGAGGTTCGTGCTTGGCTGCTTTGGTCTGGTCAGAAGATTCAATGGCAGGGGATTTAGACATCTCCATTGTAGCGAGGTTCGAGTCCATTTGCAAGGATTTATTCGTATAATCTTTGTATTTCACATCTTCGGTCGTGTCAGGCCGATTCATATTCATAGGCAGACCTCCAATTCCTTGTAACCGAACGCCTGTAACCGGGCAGGAAAACTCTCTTTTTCTGCACACAGGGCATCCGGTGGGCTTTATACTTTTTCTTCTCTTTTTAAGGTTACATGGTTACAGAAAGAGAAAAACACAGCAGTCATGCGGCTTTTCCGCCGTAACTGAGGTGTAACCGAACCTGTAACCAGACGTGTAACCACTATCCATCAGAAGGGAAAGTCCATCTGCCTGGCTTCCGCATCCGTTATTTCGGAGAAATCTTCAGCCCCGGTTTCGGGGCTGGTTACGCGCTCCCAGCCTTTCTGAACACCGTACTTCGGGTAACGCTTGGCGGTCTTGTGCGCCTGCCAGCCTTGGATGTCGCCGCGCGAAATGCCTGTGTTCATGATCTCGCAGATAGCACGGGTCTCCCACTCAGCCGGGATATTGGTGTTGCCCAGTGCCTCCGCATAGAGCTGCTTGGAACACACACGGTCACCCGTGTAGTCCTCCAGAAAGGCGTAGATCATGCCCGCCTGTGCATCCTCCTGCATAAAGTCCTGCTGATGGACTTGCAGCGTTTCCTGCATGGCGGGGCTGGATGCCAACTTGTAGTCGCCTCTGTTGTAAATCGTCATGGCTTCTGCCCAAAGCTGGTCGATATAGGCACGGGAATCCTCCTCGTTGTCCAAAATGTGGGTCTCAGCCAGTTCCGCATCCACCGGGATGGGAATAAAGCGGCGGTTGCCTGTGCGGTCACGGGGCAAAAAATCCTGCCGATTGGTCGTGCCAGCAAAGATGCACTGGCGCAGACGGTCAGCAGGATGTGTTTCGTAGGGGACTTTATAGGTTTCTTTCTGTTTGCTGAGAAAGCTCTTGATCTCCTCGATGCTCTTGGCATTGGCGGTGGCAATCATCTCCGACATTTCAATGATCCAGTGACCTTGCAACTTGCGGTACACGTTGTCGTCGTCCAGCCGACGCAGGTCATCTGAGAACCACTCGTCCTTGACCGCCAGCAGCTGGAAAAAGCTGGACTTCCTCGGGTCTCGCCTGTCGGCTCGGTCGGTGCTTCAAAATGCCTGCAGCATTTTGAGGTCGCCACTGGCGACCCGCACCTCTGCACTCTTGCTCCGAGCAAGCTGCCCTGAAGGACAGCTCGTCCGGCTTTTTCAGTGGGCCGGTTTGACCCACTGATTTCGTTACGGGTAGAATCAGTTGGTCACTTTGGCCAACTGATTTTTACGGAGTGGGAGTGATGTGTTATAGATAGGCATCCTCCTTTGGCTGTTACGGGTGTGCGGTGGATAATGAAAAGCATTATTTGCCAAAAGTGTTACGGAAGCGTGGCTGTTATCAAAATGGTAACAGCCACTTTTGTACAATAAAGTGTTACGATTGTCTGGTTGGTGGTCAAAATGACCACCAACTAAAATCCGTGCGTTATGGCTGGGTGGTAAGTGGACAGAGTCAATGTGCTCAGTTTGAACACATTGAATTAGGCTGCGACAGTTTACCTCATGTAGACAAATTGTCCACATGAGGTGAGCCGTAACGCAGAAGGTTATTCTGGTGAATGACGTTTTGCGTCATTCACCACATCAACTGGCCATTTTGACCAGTTGATATTGGGTGCGCCGTTCTCCCTGCATGGCTTTCCTGCCCCCTTCCGGCGGCGTTTTCCGGCTCTCCCATTTTGGGGTCATGACCGGGTATCCCATGCAGACGGTCTTTCGGTTTTCAAGGTTCGTTGCTGATTTGGCAATAAAAAAATCGCCACACAACAGCCTGAACCTGACCATCCTTTCTGGGATGGCCTTGGTTCGGGTTCGTTATGTAGCGATAAGAAAGTTAAAAGCTTGCTCCGACTCCTTCGGGAGCCGAGCTGGAACTCTAAATAAATATGTTATATTAAATTGTTGGGATAGATTACCACAAAAATCGAGCCGTGTCAACAAAAAGTTTTGAAAATACGATACTTTCGGCAGCTTGCAAGAAAAAACAAGGGAAACTTTGGCAAAAAGAGAGAGAACTGGACGGTGCCAGCCCTCTTGACAGAATTATGAGATGCTCAAAAATTTCTGCTGTTTTTATTGCGGTTTTCAAAAATAACGCTGAACAGAACGGCATATTTACGATATGCAGTTTGCGCATACTACTGCGGTGGGAAAATAGAATCAGGCAAAAGGATAAAGTGTCGGCAGGAAAAATACGGACACGACAATGAGGATGAGCGCCAGCGGGGTACCACACTTGAGATAATCCTTCAAGGTGTATCCGCCCGGCTCGATGATCATGATCTGGCAGGGAGCTGCCATGGGGGTCATGATGGACACACAGCTGGCTGTGATCACGCCGACCACGGCAGCACGGGGGTCTACGCCCATGCGGATACAGGCGGAAGTGACCAGTGGGATGAAGATGGTCAGGGTAGCCAGATTGGACATGACCTGTGTCAGAATGAAGGGAACAAGGAAGAACACCAGCATAATGATGTACGGATTGGTGGTATCGCCCAACAGGCGGATCATCCAGTCTGCCACCACATCGCCTGCACCGGTGGTCTGGATGGCGTCCGACAGAGCCAGCACACCGGCAAACAGGAAAATGGTCGGCTGGTGGATGGAGTTGAGAGCTTCCCTCTCGGTCAGCACACCCGTCAGCACCAGAGCGGCAGCGCCGATGCAGGAAGTGAGATACATCTTGACACCAATGACATTTTCCAGCAGCATCATTGCAATGGAGATCAGAACGATCAGGACAGCCAGTTTGCGCTTAAAGGGGCTGAGTTTTTCGCTCTCAGAAGCCGTATGTGCTGCATCTGAAAACTGCTCGTTGGGAATATCCGGCATCAGCTTATAGCCAACAAAGGTCATGTACAGGATGGCGATGGCCAGCATCGGGATGCGTGCGATGGTGAAATCCCAAATGTGCAGCGGTGTCGGTGCGCCGGCCTGCATCATGACATCGTTCCATGCCATGTTGGAAGCACCCTGACCGAGGAAGGTCATCTGGGTGGCAATGTTGGCACAGGCCATAGAAGGATACAGCAGCTTGCTGCGGCTCACGCCGATGTCGTTCGCAATGCCTATCAGCAGAGGGATCATGATAGCGGCAGTTGCGGTGGCACTGGTGATGGCGCCCAGAAACGCACCTGCCACGCAGGAAAGAAAAATCAGCATCCGCATATTGTCCTTGTAGCGGATGACCAGACTCTGGGCTTTGTCAATCAGGGGCGTTTTGGTCAGCCCTGCACCGATGACGAACATGGCTACGAACATGACCACGTTCGTGTTGATGAAGCCGCCAAAGGCCTCGGCAGGGGTCTTGATGCCGGTGAGGATCAGCGCCAGAATGATGCCGGTAGAAATGACCGAGAACGGGACTTTACCGGATACAAAGGCGATGATCGTTACAAGCAGGATGAGAAGTGTGATTTCCAATGAGTTCATGGAAGTTTCCTCCTGTGGATGGTTCCGTTTGGATGAACCAATAATGCCCCGGACACCTTTGCGCGGGAAAGGCATCCGGGGTAAACTGCGGAGAACACTCGTGGGCAAGTTCAAAATAGGGGCTGAGCAGTTGTTAGGAGAAACGATCGGAAGTACAAATCGTCAAAGGAATTGGCTCTCCGCAACGGAATGGCTTGGATCTTATTTGATGAAGCCAACGTGTTTGCAAATTTCCTCGACGGCCTTATCCTTGCGCTGATTGAAGATGACCTTGTTCTCTTCGAACAGGTTGCGGCCTTCGGCGTCAATGGAGACGATCAGGGGGCCGAACTCGTTGACGTGGCAGTGCCACAGAGTTTCCGGCATACCGAGGTCACGCCACTGAGCCTCGACGATCTCCTCCACCTCGGTGGCAGCCACAACGGCGTTACCGGCAGGGAAAACACAGTGGATGGCGCCGAACTCCTTGCAGGCGCGCTCGGTGTTGGGGCCCATGCCGCCCTTGCCCACGATGACGCGGACACCGGACTTCTGTACGAACTCATACTCGAACTTCTCCATACGCATGGAGGTGGTGGGGCCCACAGACACCATCTCGAACTTGTCGTCCTCCAGAGGGCGAATGATGGGGCCGGCGTGGAAGATGGCTGCGTCCTTCACGTCCACAGGCAGCGGGCGGCCCTCTTCCACGAGGCGGCGGTGCGCCACATCGCGGCAGGTGGTCAGGTCGCCGTTCAGGTAAACGACATCACCGATATGGATGTCCTTCAGGTCTTCTGCGGAGACCGGAGTGGTAAGAATTTTCTTTCCGTCTTTAATGGTCAGCATTACAAAGTCACCCCCGAATGAGTATCAATGGTGTAGTTCAGATCTTTATCAAAAATGATGTGGCCGCGGCGATGGCTCCAGCAGCCCACGTTGACGGCAACGCCGATGGCAGAAGGATGGCGGGCAGTGTTCTCAATGTGCACGCCCATGACGGAGTACTTGCCGCCCATGCCCTGAGGGCCAAGGCCGATGGAGTTGATGCCGTCTTCCAGCAGCTTCTCCATATAGGCTGCGCGCTCGTTCTCGTTGTGGCTGCCCAGAGGACGCATCAGAGCCTTCTTGGACAGCAGAGCAGCGGTCTCAACAGAGGTGGCAACGCCCACGCCCACCAGCAGCGGAGGGCAGGCGTTGATGCCGTAGCTGGTCATGACATCCATGACGAACTTGGTCACGCCTTCGTAACCTGCACCGGGCATCAGCACCATGGCCTTGCCCGGCAGGGTGCAGCCGCCGCCTGCCATGTAGGCGTAGATCTCGCACTTGTCGCTGTTCGGGATGATATCCCACCACACGGTGGGAGTGCCCTTGCCGACATTGCGGCCGGTGTTGAACTCATCGAAGGTCTCAACACTGTTGTGGCGCAGGGGCGCTTCGAAGGTGGACTTGACCACAGCCTCCTTCAGCAGACCCTCCACCTCACCGATGAGGGGGAAGTCCACGCCGCACTTTACCCAGAACTGCAGCACACCAGTATCCTGGCAGCTGGGGCGGTTCAGCTCCTTGGCCAGCTTCTGGTTCCGCTTCATGGTCTCGTAGATGACCTTGGACAGCGGTGCGTCCTCCTGTGCGCCCAGCTCATCGAGCTTGGCAATGATGTCGTCCGGCAGCACCTTGGCGATATGGCTCACAAAGTTGGCCATATAGGTCGTCATCTGCTGCACCTGTTCCTGTTTGTTCATTCCAATGCCTCCTTAGCTTTGGTACATTTTGCGCGTTGGTTCACTCATATTCAACGTTCCTGTCCGCTTTACTGCGGGAAGAACGGGAATGCGATGGGAAGGATCACCATGCTGACGACGGTTGCGATGAGGATGAGGGGCAGGCCAGCCTTGGCATAATCCTTGAAGGTGTACCCGCCGGCGGAAACCACCATGGTGTTGGCAGGCATACCGATGGGCGTTGCGTAAGCGCAGGAGCCGCCGATGACACAAGCCATCAGGACTGCGCGGGGGTCGGCACCCATGCCCTGTGCGATGCTCAGGCAGATGGGAACCATCAGAGCGGTGGTTGCGGTGTTGGACATGAAGTTGGTCATGACGCAGCAGAGCAGGAAAACCACCAGAGTCAGGACGTAGGGAGAGGGATTCTTGCCCAGAGCGCCGATGACGATGTTTGCGATCTCTGCGCCTGCCCCGGTCTTATCCAGTGCAGAGGCCAGAGACAGCGTACCACCGAAGAGGAAGATGGTCTTGAGGTCGATGGATTTCAGGGCGTCTTTTTCGGAGATGACACCGGTGAGGATCAGAGCCAGCGCACCGATACAGCCGGTGATGCAGAGTTTGATGCCGATCTGCTTTTCAAAAATCATGCCCAACAGGGTGAGCACGAGGATGACGAAGGAGAGCACCTGTTTCCACTTGGGAACATTGCTGAAGTCCTGCTCGCCGCCGAAGGAGTCATCATCGGAGACGGGGTGGTTGGGCAGCAGCTTCATGCCAAGGGTGGCGTAGAAGAGGATGCCGACGGCGAGGATGGGCAGGCCCACGATGGCGTACTCGAAGAAGCCGAAGGACATCCCGATCTCACCCAGAGCGCTCTGGGCGATGAGGTTGCCCGGTGCGCCGATGAGGGAAAGGTTGCCGCCCATGGCCGCTGCAAACACCAGCGGCATCAGCAGCTTGGAGCGGGCATAGCCGGACTTTGCCGCAATGCCGATGACCACGGGAATCAGGACGGCGGCGGTGCCGGTGTTGGAGAGCACACCGCTCATCAGGCCAACGATGACCATGATAGCCACGATGAGGCTGCGCTCGGATCTGGCAAAGTGGGTAACAATGCCGCCGATCTTGTTGGCCGTACCTGTTTCAAACAGGGCACCGCCGACGATGAACATGGCGACGAACAGGATGACGTTGCTGTCGATGAAGCCCGCAAAAGCAGTCTTGATGTCCAGAACGCCGGTGACGACCAGACCGATACAGACGATCATGGACGTTACGCCGAGGGGGATCTTCTCAAACACGAACATGACGACCGCGAAGAGAAGAAAGAGTAGGGTGATGGTTGCTGCTGACATACTGGGGATCCTCCTTTAATGAAATATAATGTATCCATTTCATCAGAGCAAAACAGCCCTGACTTTCGGAACGCCCCAGCTGCACCTCGTTGTGCAGAGTCTTTGCCGCCGTGCTGTGCCCTCACAGCCCTTTTTCGTTCTGGAAGGATCTGCCCGGAACCTTAGAATTCCGGGAATCTCGGCAGCGTCTTTTTAAAATTTTTATATCTAATCTTTGATAATATATCCACTTGACGACACGAGAATACACCCAAAACAAAGAATTGTCAATCCCTTTTTTCGAGTTTTGTCGCATTGCACGGATTATGTGCCAATTTTTGTGCACGCCAGACAAACAGTAGGATACAAGAAAATCTTCCTCCGCCGCCTTCTGCAAAAAACGTGCGATCTCCAAAGCAGATGGAAATCGCACGTTTTATCCTTCTTTTATTCCAGCCGCTTTTTGAAATACCCCTCGGCACAGTAAATGGCACCGCAGGGATTATGCGCCAGAACGCGATCCTTGGCCACCAGCGTTGTGACCATGGCATCCGAATACTTATAAAACATCGAGTCGTGTCCCACACAAAGTCCGACCTCAATGTTGAAATCGGTGTGCTGTTCGTTCAGAAGCTTTGCCTGTGCGATGGGGTTGCACATGGCCTCAAATTCGCCGGGGTGGATCTTGACCTCTTCCGGGATGCCCACTTCTTCTTTGGAGATGCCACCGGTCTTGCAGATGACCGACACCACCTCAAACCCCTGCGCACGGAGCAGGTCGGCCACGATGCGGGCTTCCTTCCGCAGGCCTTTGCAGAATGCAAGCCCCAGTTTGTGGTAGCTCATCCGCTTGCAGAACTCTACCGTCTCCTTCAGGCGGGGCCACTGGCAATAGCCAAGGCCCTCAATGGCCGAGCAGTTGACGTAGAAATCGTGATTCTCGGGCAGATCGTAGCCGGCGCGGGCGGCCTCCATCACTGAAGCATTCCGCATAGGGCAGTTTTTGGGCATCTTTTCCGGCTCATTGTTGGCGCAGGCCAGAACCGTACAGTTCGCACAGGTATACACTGTCTTGTCCTCCCTGATCTTATAAATAATAGGTCAGCGCATCGTCCATGCTGCGCAGGATGTGCTTTTCCATTTCAGCCCGTGCGGCCATCGCATCCCGTGCTTCCAGCGCTGCATAGATCTTTTTATGCTCGCTCTGGGAGTTGAGGGCATAGTCCAACTCGCTCATTTCCACACCAATGGACAGGCCGTTCCACAGCTCCGAGAGAAGATTGCGCATTTTTTCATTGCCGGAAGCTTCCCAGATCTCAAAATGGAAGGACTGGTTGTAGTCAGTATAATTTCCGGCCTGCTGATGAGAAAGAGCCTCCTCTGCAGTATCCACGCAGTTTTTGATCTTGGACAGGTCAGCGTTGTTCTGGCAGCAGAGCATACATGCCGTCCCTTCCAGCGCAGCGCGCAGCTGGTAGTGCTCCCGGATCGTTTTTTCCGTCACGCCCAGCACAATGGCGCACTTGTTCTGCTTGACTTCCAGCAGACCGTCGCGGGCAAGGATCTGAAAGGCCTCCCGCACCGGAGTGACCGACACGCCCAGTTCCTGTGCGGTGTTTTCCAGCGTGAGTTCTGCGCCCTCCGGGATGCTTTTTGAGATAATGGCTTTCCGCAAAGCGGAAGCTACCCGCTCGCGGGCAGGCAGCAGCTTAATGGGTTTCAGTCCCAGCATATTGACTCCTTATCGTTAAAATCAGATGCAGTAGTTCTTCTTCATAGGTGTTCCATGCATCTGGCACATCAGGGGAACCCTGACGATCCAGCATCAGCAGGCGGGCAAGCCGGTCGTTCACCGGCGTAGGACGTGCGCTCACGGCAAAGGCAATGTAGGTCTCCTGGATGCTCTCCAGCAGCTTGCGATGCAACGGATATGGCAGGACGGTCCGCAGGGTACGGTGCTGCAGCATCTCGCTTCCTGCCAACATCGCATCCTGCGGCAGCGCACGCATCGCCTGCCGTTCCAACTGAGCCCCCAATGCCAGCATTTGGCGCAGTGTCTCTTCGGTCAAATCTGCCGCTTTTATCCGATTGTTGGGCAGGCGGATGATAAGACCCTGATATTCAAGGATCATCAAGGCCTCCCGCACCGGCATCCGAGAGACACCGAGACTCTCTGCCAGTTCATTCTGGGTCATTTCAGTGCCCGCCGGGATCTGCCCAGATAAAATGGCCTGCTGCAGGGCTTCCACCACACCGCCGTTTTTCTTCTGGATGCCGATATATTCCATAGAGTCCTCCGTGCAAATGTCTTTTTTATATTGTATCCAATTTTACAATAAAAAGCAAGACTTCCTTTATGACAAACAAAAATACCCGGCAGATTCTTTATGAAAAATCTGCCGGATATAGATCGGATGCCCTTGGGGCGTTCCGTTCTGAAAAATTGCAGGGCAAATGCAAGCCGTGTTAACTGTTATGTAACCTTGTCAATCAATCGTCCATTCTTCCATGGTCACAGCCAAGTGACAGGTAGTGCTCAATCTCCCCACCCAGCACAAGCTGGGCATACTCCAAGGGCTTATTGTACAGCAGCCAGTCTAGTTCTGCCCGCTGTGCCGGGGTGTTGCCGTACTCATCCTCAACGGCGATGCAGTCGATGGTAAGGGTAGTGCCATCCTTAAACCGGGCTTCCACCCGGTTGGTGTCCATGTTGTAGCGGCAGGAAAGCAGTTTGTTCATAAGGAAACCTCTTTCTATATTAAGGTGATGTCTGTTCGATTGTCCAAATCCCTGCCATGAATCGTAGTTGTTGATGTACAGTTGATGCTTGGTCTAAACAGATAATATCGTAGCTGCCGTATCGGGCTCGAACCCGGCCATTTTTCCGGCTTTACATAAAAACTCAATGCCTGTTTTAAGGGGCTGATTTTGGTTCTGCACATTTTTGCACACTTTTTGCACACCGGAACAGCTGGATAGCGGATGCAAGAGGAGATAACAGATGCAAGGAATGCAGCAGATGCAAAATGCTAATTTGCGATAAAACGATAAAAATAACGAAACTGCGTAATTCTGGAAATTGACGATTGTTGCACGTTGGTTTCTCTTAATCAGTGGGCCCAGGGTTCGAGTCCCTGGAGGTGCACCACATCAACAAAATCCGAACTTTTTTCCAATAGGAGAAGGGTTCGGATTTTTTGTATTCTTTGGAAAACAGAACGAATCCCTTGCTTTCATCGAAAAACGTCCTAGACCTTATCATAAGAAAGCACGACAGACCACTGTGAGAGTGCCGTAAGGCGGAAAGGACACAAACATGAAGTACGATGAAAGAACCTGCAAATTCAACATGGACACCGGGTGCGTGGAGCTGCTGTTCCGGGATGGCAGAAAGGTTTCTATCGACTGCACTGGGGTCGAGGATGAATTGGACGTGACCATGGCGCAGAGGACGGAACTGGACTACCTCATCTACAACGATCCGCTGGGCTATGCCGATTTGATTCTAAACGGTGACCCGGAGGAATATTTGAAGAATATGGCTGGAAGCCATGGGCTAGAAGATTAAGGGCAAAACAAAAACAGGGTGCGCCCCTGAATAGGACACACCCTGCCAAAATCCACATACGATAACGATATGTACAACAGGGCGTTCCCCGTAGCAGAGTTCCCATAAAACAGTATTTGCAAAAGCTCCCGAAATGGGGAAGATTTGGCGTGACTTCGGTCACGCCTTTTCTTTTGCTTCCAGTTCATCCAGAGGGATGTACCCCAGCCCATCGTACTTGATATGGATGTGCTGCACCCGCTTTCCGCTGGACTTATCCGGGGCATCCACATAGATGGCCGACACCAGTTCACGGAGAGCATAAGGGGTGAGTCCTTCAATATGAACGTACTTGTGCGCTTTCTGGACGAACTTTTCAATATTCTCGATCTGCTGTTCCTGTACTTCAATTTCCTGCTGGATGGAGAGAACTTCCTCTTCCAGCTGCTTCTGTTCGGCATCGTAGCTCTGACTCATCATGTCGAAGCGGTCATCGCTAAGCTTTCCGTTAACATTGTCCTCGTAAATCTTCATGAACAGCCGTTTGAGGTCTGCGATTCGCTTCTCATTCCGGGCAAGCTGCTTCTTCAGGACAGTCAGCTTTTCGGTGCTTTCCACCCGAAGCTGCTCCTCCATGACCTTGCGGAAGTAGTCCTCATGACAGAGGATGTAGTCCGTCACCCGCTGAACATGGCTTAGCACACGGCCCTCCAAAACCTTTACCCGGATGAAGTGTCCCTTGCACTTGCTCCCGTTCTTCTTGTGCAGAGAGCAATCAAAGAAGTCTTGACTGAAGTCCCTGTGATTGGACGAACCATATTGCATCTTGGAACCGCAGTCAGCGCAGTAGACCATACCGGAGAAAATGCTGCTCTTGCCTGTCCGGGTCATGCGGTGACGCTGGCTACGAATCTCCCGAACCTTTTCAAACACATCATCGTCAATAATGCGCTCATGTGTATCCGGGAAGATAGCCTGATTTTCCACGGGATTCAGATGTCTCTTTTTATCCCAGATAGAGTTAGTATAAGTCTTAAAGTTGACTGTGCAGCCAGTGTACTCCAGTCGTTCCAGAATCGAACTCACTGCTCTTTTATCCCAGCGATAAGGGTCTTCCGGGGCGGGTGAGTTCGTACTCAGGCCATGGCTCAACTTATAGGCGGTGGGAGTCAGAACTTTGTCCACCCACAGTTGGTTTGCAATTTGGGTCGGGCCACGGCCTTCCATGCACATGGAGAAGATGCGCTTCACGATTGCAGCCGCTTCTGGATCAACAAGCCAATGTTTCAGGTTCTCCGGGTCTTTCACATAGCCGTACGGCACATTGACCGTCAGCGGTACTCCACGCTCTCCCTTGGCCTTCTGAACAGCCCGAATCTTGCGGCTGGTATCACGGGCGTAAAACTCGTTGAACCAGTTCTTAATGCCCGCAAAATCGTTGTTTACGCTGTTCGGGTCAATGGTGTCGTAGTTGTCGTTAATGGCAATGTAGCGAACGCCATACTGGGGAAAAGTGAAGTTTGTGTACAGACCTGTCAAGGCAGAATTGCGTCCCAGTCGGGACAAATCCTTCGTGATAACGATTCCTACACGCCCCGCTTCAATCTCGACCAGCATACTCTGAAAGCCGGGGCGGTCGTAGTTCGTGCCGGAATATCCATCGTCCACAAAGAACACCGGGTTCGGAAAGTGATTCTTCTTAGCGTATTCCAGAAGAATAGCCTTCTGGTTCTCAATGGACAGGCTTTCGCCGAGCCGTGCGTCCTCTTGCGACAGTCGGCAGTAAAGTGCGGTGATTTTATTCGTTGCTCCAGACATTGTTGTGTCCTCCTTACTCTGTGGAGCAACTGTCGGTACAGGATTGGTTACCGGGTCAAGTATAGCAGAATTGGACGCAGTTGTCATTCGTCTGCACCCTCATCTTCAAATTTTTGCTGGGCGTTCTTGGCAACAATGCGCTCCAGCTTCTTCAAAAAGGACTCCTTGCCCTCATAGCTGCCGGTCACGGTGTAGGTGGTGTGACCGACTTTTTCCGTGGTGGTCAATTCTGGAATCCAGAAAGCGGACAGGTTCTTGACATGGAGGTTGCCGTTCTCGTCCACATAAGAGCTGTGTTTCTTCTGCTCTTCGGTCAAGGGCTTCCGCTTGAAATAGATTTCATTTTCGGAGATGTTCACAGTCTCGCTGGTCTGCTCTTTCGGGGCATCATCATACAGCTGTGCGAAAAATGCCAGTGCATCTTCGGGTGGTTCTTCCTCCATGAGCTGCTCGAAAACTCGCTGTTCCTCTGCCGAGAGGTTATTCCATGCGGCTTCCAACTCCTGCTCGTTGGCTGCGTTGACGAAGGCTTCGATCTCTTTTTTCATGGTGCATCCTCCTTTGGCTGCGAAAAGCGGATTTTCAAAAAGTATGGGTTTTCGTGAGAGCAAGAATCGTCCCGTGGCCACAAATTTTCAATTCTTGAAAATTCTTGCCCTTTTGGGACAGCTTCTTGTTGGGGCGTGCCTGCCCCAAACCCTGCTTAGGAGTGAGTGCGATATACTAGGAATTTATTTATTGCTTGCATCGGTTTTGTCGTTTCCCTTTTTCTTACGAGACAAACCTAAACAAAGATGCGTCGAGCCAAGGCAAAGAAATGATGAACCAAGACACAACCATACAACAGCCATAGAATTATCATTTCCACTTATGAAGCTAATAAGTGAAGCCATATATAACAGAGCAGAAGCTGCATAGAATAAGATAGATTTCTTGGTTTCTTTTTTCATAAATAACCGCCTCCACAAATCGATTTGTTGAGTCAATTATACCACGTTCTTTATCGAAATTACACCCTCTACATGGGAGAACTTGGCCGATTTACTGCGTACGTGCGTACCCATCTTCCGTATACACGTATGCGGCGATTTGCCCGAAACGCACTCTATACAGCCGTTCCCCCTCGGAGAGCCCACTACACTTTGCAGACCACAGGGATGAAAGTGTCATAGTGGGTTATTACACTTCCGCAGAAGTGCCTTCTCCTCGCCGCAGACAGCCGGGTGTGCCTTTTGTGAGAGCTTTCTGTGCGGCGAATCTACATCGCCCACAGGCGATGTAAGCAGGGATTCCAAAGGGGCGCAGCACCCTTGGCACACGACTTTGGTACAAAGTCTAGTGTGTTACACCTTTCCAGAGGTGTATACGTTCCTGAAATGCAAAAAGCCCCATACCCAACACCTTAACGGTGCGGACATGGGACTTGATGCTTCCTCGGCCTAGCCGGGTACTCCGTAACCAATCCTGACAGGCAGTTGCCGTGTCATTTTTCGAAAACTGTTTTACGGATACCCAGCAGTCGGGAACGCTCTGTTTCTCTTTGCTGGTAGTGTGATGAGCCTGTTCCGCCTGCCATGCGGCAAACTCCTGTTGGCCTTCCTCGCTGTTCCAACAGGCAAGGATGGCCGGGTAGAACGCCCGTGCCAGACGGTCAATGACTTCATCGGGATAAGGGGAAGTATTTGTGGACTTTTTCTTTTTGTTCAAACGCACGCTCCTTTGATCGTCCCACCGTGGCAAAGCCGGGCGAGAAAATCAAAGTTCCAATTTCATGTCAGGCGCAAGGGCGCGGATGTTTTCCGCCCTGCACTTGCGGCTGGTGGCTTATTGATGGCTTACAGGTGTCTGCTGTTATGCGGTCTTTTCTTCTTCAAGGGCTTCTGCAAGAGCCTTTTCCAGATAGGTTTCGATTTCAGTCAGGTAGTTAGCAGGTCGCTGCATTGCGAAGCGGAGAACCTTCTGCTTTTCCGGGTCAGTGAAATAGCTGGGATTGTTTTTGAGCGTTTTCTTCCATGAGTTTTTCATCATTTCGGTCGCACGGCTCAAAGATTTGTAAACCTTCATAAACTCGTCCGGTACATGATAGCACCGAAATTCTTCTGTTTGTGGTGTGGGTATGGGAACGGGTTCCGCTTTTTCAGGTTCAAATTCTGCGCTGGCAGATTCCAACACTTCCAATGCCTCTGGATGCAGGATTTGAGCAAGGACATCTGAACGATGCTCGACACTTGCCTGCACAAGCTTGGACATTTCTTCGTTGGTGAACTTCACTTCGCCGGAAAAGACTTTCTGCTTGATGCCGGGAGAGAGATTATCTGCGATGTCGATGCCTCGTGTATAGTGGCTGGCACGAAGAACGGAGGCACGGCTGACACCGTTTTCCTCTGCGATCCGGTCACAGGTTTTCTTTCCAGAGTGGTGGTTATCACCGTGATCACCACCACTTTTCTTTGCTAAAGTGTACTGATTACCCCGAAAGATTTTTGCAGCTTTCTTTTCAGCTTCATACTGTTTCCCAAGCAGATAGCGTTTCTGTTCGGGGCTCAGGTTTCGCCGTCCCAACTGATTCCGGCAAATCCACGCAATGGCTTCTTCGCGGTTCTCAAATCGGAGCGGCATAGTGGAAAAATAAATCTCAGGATGCTTCTGGAGAATGGCATAACGGTTGTGGCCATCAACAAGTGTATTATTCCACACGATCAAAGGAGAGAGCAGCTTGCCCTCTTTCAAGATATTTTCTTCAAGCTGCTTGAATTCATCATCGGTCAGAGGAGGAATCTGGGACTGGAACTCAGGGTCGATTTTCAGATTGATCATACGCACACTCCTTTATCTCTCCTGCTGCGTCTGTTCTTCCTCCCGGAAAAAGGACGCAACATTCTGCTTTGCGGTTTTCAGTTTGAGCAGTTCCTCTTTAGCTTCCTTGTACTGCTCGTAGAACTTTGCCTTTTCGGATGCCAGCTGCGCATACTCGGCTTCCAGCTTTTTCGGGCTGGGCAGCTTGGTGAGGTCATTTGCCTTGAAATAGGCTGCTGCCGCCCGGTACGTTGTCAGCTCTGCACGATGCTGCTCCTCAAAGGCTGTGGGTCGCTTGGCGGTCTTTAACTGCTGTGCGATGCTCTTGGTGCTGGTATAGGCTGCGACGTGATAGCGCAGCTCTTTGTTGAATTTCATGCGACATTCGAGGTCTTTCACTACTGCCAGCGAATCGTGATACTTGGTTTCCAGTTCGGCGATGCGCTGGTTCAAGGCGTCCTCGTCGGTCAAGTTTTTTCCTGCAGAAGCTTCACGGTCTGTGCCATAACTTTGAGATTGTGTTTCGTGAGCCAACGCTTATAGCCAATGCCCTTGCCTTCGGTCATCCTCGACTGGATGTCGATCAGTTTCCCGATGGCATCCTGCTTGAACTGCGCCTTGGGTTGGCGTTCGGCGTTTGCGTTCAGGGCAGCAAGCACTGCTGCCTTATCGAACTTGTCGCCGAGATGTTTCGCTCGGATGAACTTGGCTCTGCCAGAGGGCAGATAGCTGAGCTGTCCACGGCTTTCCTTGACGGCAATGCCGTACTGCTGCATGAGCTTGTCAGAAAAATCTTCAAAACTCGTTGTGCGGTACAACACCGAAGAAATCTGTTTCCGCAAGGTTCGCGTTTGCGAAGCAACAAAAGCCCCAGTGGGGCTTTTGAGTGACCGAGCGGTTTGTGCAGCAAATGGAGGGGCCTCGCCCCGACAAGCGACTTTCACGGTTTCAAACTTCTTCTGCCGGGGCTGCTGTCCGGCTACGGTAAGGGCTGCGTTTGCAAGGTCAAGTTTCAACTGGCCGCGCCTGCGCGCCCAATACTCGGCTTCGCTCACGCGCTCTTTCGAGCCGTTGAGCAGGTCGATCTGGTACAGTCCGGCACCCTCGCACAGCTCCATGACCTCAACACGCAAGTGCCGCATGGTCTGGGCTGTGCTGGAGTGCTTCATGCCCTCTAGCCAGTCACGGGGCTTCTGCATATAGGGCTTGCGTTCCACCTCGCGTATTCGGATGCTGCCGATCACGATGTGGACATGGATGTTTCCCGAATGGTTGTGCCCATCCGGGTGAGTGCAGACGATGGCAGGATGAGCGGGGAAGTTGTCCTTGCAGAACTGCAAGCCAAGGGCTTGCGCCCGCTCCATGGTCAGGCCGTTCTCTACTGCGTCCTTCGGGTCGAAGCTGATGATATAATGGTGGGTCTTCACGTCCGCAGACTGTTCGTAAAACAGTATTCAACAAATGACACGGCAACTGGATGTCAGGATTGGTTACTGTTCACTCCGCTAGGCCTAAAAAGCATTAAGTCCCATGACCACACCGCCGAGGTGTTGGCCATGGGACTTTTTGTGTCTGGGAGCGGCACACCTCTATCGAGGTGTAACACACTAGACTTTGTTCCAAAGTCGTGTGCCAAAGGAGATTACGCTCCTTTGAAATTTCCGTCATCATAGAGGAAAGAAACAATCTATTAACTTTCCCATGCAGCAACAATGCTTCTTTCTGGGTTTTGAGGGTCAATAGTCACCTTTATAGGTGTTCCCTTGCTCACGAGAGGGTTGAACCAAAACCAATGGGACTGTCCATAATAAGTGTCTTTTCCAATCTTGTATTGGTACTGAATCACCCAAGGATAAATTACATCTTCATCAGCAAGGTGATAGGTACTCATGTGGAATTTTATGTGAACCCTTTTTACTGCATTAACTTTTCCGGAAACAATCTTTCCGTTTTTCAGCAGGTCTGCTTTGCGGATGTCTGTAATCCATGCTACCCCGATAATTGCCATAGCAATAAGCCACGCAGCTATGAGTGCCCCGATTCCAACTTGCTTATAGGCGATAGAAATCAGAAAAGCAACAAAAATCCCAACAGCACCAAGAATATGGAGCAAATCTTTAGAAAAGAACTTATGGATTTTTTTCATGGAAAGACACTTCCTTTCTCGGTAGACAACATTATTTGTTCTATTGTATCATATGCTCTGTGTTTTTTCAAACCAAGTCAAGTGATTGGTGAAACGACATGAAATAATTGCATCTCACGACAGGTCACCGAAGATAATTGGATTTTTGCAAAAAAGAGGAGTAGTGTATCGTCGAAGGATGTGTTATACTCAGTCCATGGAACAATTATGAACTTTATTGTTACTCGGCAGGGTTTGGGGCAGGCACGCCCCAACAAGATCACTTGGAAAACTCGCAAGAGTTTGAGAAGTGAAGTCCCGGTGGAGCACAACATTTTCAAGAATTGAAAATTTGTGGCCACGGGACGGTTCTTGCCCTCTACCGCTGCGCTCAAAAGACGTTTCTGAGAGTTGTTTCCGAATTGTTAAGACGCAAAAAATAAGTAAAAGGTCTCTGCTCATGTATGGGAGTCACCGTTTGTTCCGAACGAAGTTCCTGCCCCTGTTTTGCAGCGGCGTTTTCCGGCTCGCCCACAGGAAGTGTGAGGTCGTGGCGCAGTATCACGTTCAGACGGCTTATGAAGGATTCAAGGTACAGTATGAAGAAAGCTGGGCGCAGTGCGGACACTACGTCCTGCTTCTTTCAAGCACAAGAATAACACTTTGAAGTTGTGTAGTCAACAACCGAAAACGAATTTCGGAGAATTGTACAACCACATAAGGTTCTATTTGTAAAAAATACCGCCCACGCAGCGCAGCGATGATTTTGTCGGATGAAGTAAGCGGCAAAATAAATCGGGTGTGTTGCGGGGCGGTAAATTCTTTCGGGGACTTTTTCTCGCGGAAGTGGTGGGTCTCACGGTGATAACCAACCACTTTCTGTGCCTGTGTTCAAAATGAACACGACCACATCTTGTGGATGGTTTCAAACCAATCCACAAAATCAGTGAGATTTGTGACAGAGAATATCATGTTTCGCAAGGTGCGTCAAGATGATTTTGAAAAATTTATGACGGTAAAGCATAAGAAGTCTTACTATTTGGCTCAAATTGAAGTCTACTTGACTTTTTTATTGAAGAAATGTCCGTTTTACGCTGCTGCATCTGTAACAGCCTGACGATAAGCACTTGCAGCGTTGTTATTTTATTCAACTGGCTGGGGGATAGTCCTCTGCACCGGGCGAAGTATTCCTCAGTACGGTTTCCACCGCGCACAGAGCAATCTTGGCAAGATTCAGCGTGGTATGGGGATTCATGGCGGTATGCCTCCGTCTATTTTTCTGTGTATAGAATACCACATAAACAAAAAGAGAACGGACGGTCGTTTCTGTTTACGAATTGAGCGCCTGCCACAACGCATCTGAAACATCAAACACTACCACGCTGTACCCGGCAAAGCGGCTCTGGATATCAACAGTCTGGCTGCCATCGGCGGCAGTGTTGTAGCTGCCCAGTTCCAGCCCGGAAAGGGCGGGCTGGCTGCGCCACGGGATAAGCTTTGTCTGCCATTCCGCGCCCAGCTTTTCGCTCAGTGCCCCATAGGCCTGTTCGAAGCCCTCCGGGTCATCCAAGATCCAGATTTTGCTCTCGCCGTTGGCAAGGTCGGTGTTCATCTGGGTGGCACCGGCCATCTGACCGTTCATGTCGGTCAGGGCGGCATCGGCGCTCCATGTGTAGTTGTTCACCTGCACCACCACAGCCCCGTCGCCGTTGGCGTCCTCCGCATAGTCCGCCAGCGCAGTCTGCAGGCGCTGCACGGCCTCGTCCGGCAGGGCCTCCGCCGTGACTACCGCCACGGTGTAGTCCGGGTCTACGGTAGTCAGCAGGCCGTGCGCCACATACGCTACGCCCACAATGACCATTGCCGCCACCGCCACGATGCCCCAGTTGTAATACCACCAGTTGGCGCGGGAGCGCTTTTTCTGCTCCTGTGCGGTCAGGGGCTTATCCGGCGCTGCCGGGCGCGGGATGCTGCGCACCTCTACGCCGTATTCCTGCCGCAAAACCGGGAACAGGGTCTGCATCGCTGCCAGCCCCGGCAGCCAAAAGCCGAACAGCACCGCCCAGAACACGCTGACCGGGAACAGCAGGATCATGCCGCCGATGCCCGCCAGCATGAGAACGCCTGCCAAGACGCAGCGTGCCGGAGCGGCAGCCAGCAGCCTGCCCGCCCGGCGCAGCAGGCTGTCCGGGACGGGGACTTGCAGCGGTAGCACGGCGGCGCAAAGCGTAGCCAGAACCGCCAGCACCAGAAAGTCCAGTGCCAGAAAAACGAGAATGGCAAGCCCGGGGTAATACCCCTGCTGCGCGGCGGCTTCAAACACAAAGGCCGATACAAAGCACAGCAGCCCCAGCACCAGCGTGCCAATGCAGCCAAAGCCGCAGGCGGCTTTCCAATGGGCGGCTAGGGTCTGCTTTGCCCGGGGCAGCCACTGAGAGGGGTCGTTCTGCAAGCTGCGCAGGGCACAGTCTGCCAGCAGCACCATGGCAGGGCCGACCAGCAGGCCGGTCACTGCGCTGCACACCACCGTCAGCGGCAGGGAGAGCAGGGTCACGCCCAGCGAGACCCCCAGCGCAGCGGGCAGGCAGAGCACGCAGACCATCAGGTTCGTGCCCAGCAGCTGGCCGAGGTCGCGGCCGACCATCTGGCAAAAGCGTGCAAAGCCTTTTTTCTCCGGCTCGTTTGGGCCTACGCCGTGGCCGTCCCGCCCATAAAGGGCATTGTAGATGCTCATTTTACTTCACCTCGGTGCCAAAGGCTTCGATCTGGGTCAGGGCGGGGAAGGGGGAAGTCCCCTCGGCCTGAATGAGGTCTTTCAGCACAAGGCTGCGCACCCGCTTGGGCTCAAAGGCCACGCTCTGGGGCTTGGCGCTTTTCACCAGCGGGATGTCCAACCTGCTGCCGTCGGAAAATTCCACCGTGGCCTTGACCCAGTAGTTGTCGTGGGGAAAATCTGCCCGCTCGGTGATGCGCAGCTCATCCAGCAGTACTTCCCTGCCAAAATCCAGCGTCAGGGCTGCGCCCGGGTCGCGGTTGATGCCCCAGCTCTGGTAGGGATACTCGCCGTGGGCGCTGTTCTCAAAAATGCCGTCGATGGCGTTGCGGGCGGCAAACACCGCCTCGCCGCGCGTTTCCACGTTGGCGCTGGCGTGGGGGTAAAAACCGGTGTCGCCGTGCTCGTCATAGCAGTTGAAGGCCAAGTTTCGCCGGGCGGCGATTTCCTCCGGCAGCGCAAGGCGCGCCCGGATGACGTGACGGCTGCCCACAAAGCTCTTGGGCGAGTAGGTGATGGCCTGCTCCCCGAAGGGAATGTGGAAGTTGATCTCCCGCTTGACCACATACACAAGGGCTTCGGGCATGGTGTCCTCGAACTGGATGACGCAGTACTGCCCGGGATGGTCGATCTCCAGCGCCACCCGGTCGCCGGGCTTGTAGCAGTTGGTGTAAACAAGGGATACGGCGGTGTCAGCGTCACAGGTCATCAGGGTGTGGCCGGCTTCGTCCAGAATTTTCAGCTTGATGGTTTCCATGGCAGTTCTCCTTAGTACAGTTCGAGCTTCAGCATTTTTTGGAAATGCAGGGTGATCTTATAGATCGTTTCCGGCCATGCGGTGCGCAGGCGCGGGTCGGTGATAGGCACCGCCGTAACAGCAGCCGTTGCGGCGTCCGGGTCAAAGCGGATGCCGCCCAGTGTGCCCACCGCAAAGCCGTCCGCAGTGGGGACGGGTTGCTGCTCGGTGAGCAGGGTCAGGTCTACTGTGCCGGGATAGTCTGTTTCGTCCCGCAGGGTGATGCCCTGTTCGCTGACAGATACGCTGCGGCGGTAGGTGGTAAGCCCCGGGATGGGCGGGTACGCGCCCGCCAGTTCGCCGGTGATGCTATTTTCCTCGGTGCACACCTCCCGGGCAGCGTATTCCGCGCCGGGCAGCTGCTGCACGCCGTCAAAGGTGGGCAGGTTGTGCCATGCGCTCTGCATCGTCCAGATCTCATACCGCTGAGGGCTGAAGGTCTTTTTGGTGTAGCTCTCCACTCCGATATCGATGAGAAACGGTCTTCCGTCCTTGTACACGGTAATGCTGCCGGTATCGTTGTGGTTGTGGCTGTCGCCGTTGGAGCCAAACTTTGCACCCAGCACCCAGCTGCCCTGCCGTGCGGCATAAATGCCTACACTGGGGTACCATACTGCAGAACGATGCTGGGGAACTGCGGCGTATTCCATCAGTTCCTGCTCGGCAAAGGCGGTGGTCAGCCGGTACCACAGGTTGATGTGGGTGCTGCCGTCCGGGTTCTGCAAATGGTCGGGGTCGGCATCGGCGCGGAAATCTGCCGCCGCAAGGGCCTGCAAAGCATCGCTGCCTACGGCCTGTCCAAAGCGGTATTCCCGTGCACCGCAGCGCCCGGCCAGGGGGCTGCAATCGCCAAAGTTCAGATAGTAAGGTCCTTCCACATGGACATTGCAGATGTACTCCGCGATATTTTTGATCTTTGTTTCTCTGAATAGCGGGCGGAAGGCCTCCGGCGCAACGTTGGATAAAATTTCAAGACAGCCCCACAGGGTCAGTCCGGCGTGGCGATAATACTGCGCACCCTCGTTGCAGCAGCCGTCCGCGCCGTAGTCCTTCAAAAAGCAGTCGAGGCTGTAGGCTGCCTGCTTGACGGCAGCTTTTCGCTGCTGCTGGGTGGTGGGCAGCAGAAAAACGGTGAGCAGCACATTCTGAGTGCACCAGCTCGTCCAGTTACACATAGGCTCTTCGCCGTTGCCCATCCACCAGAAGTGGCTTGTAAAATAAGGCGTCAGGATGCGGGTGTCCAGCTCCCGCTCCATCCTCGCCGTGATGCCCGGCGCGGCAGTATCCAGCTCATCGGGCAGTAAGTACCGGGTCAGCGCCAGAAGCGCGCCGGTCTCGGCGGCAAATAAATCCGCGATGGGGCGGGTGGTGTCCGGCAGGGGCAGCTGCGGGGTGTCCCGCACATAACTGTTGTGGGCGGGCAGCTGCCATGCACTTTCCTCGCAGATCGCCCATACGGTATCGGCAATTTCATCCAGAAAGCGCCCTTTGTGCTCCACACACTCGGCACTTACCAGCGCGCACAGCCGCGCCCGGCGGGAAAAGTAAGCCGTCTCCCATGGGGTGCGCCGCCCAGTGTGGGTGAAATCCAGCCAGAGCGAGAGCGGCAGGGGCGCAATGGGCGTTTGCAGCGCGGCTTCCCCCGCCTGCAAAAAGCGCTGCTTTGCCCGCAGGGGCAGCCCCTGCCATGCGGTGTGCTCTTTGACAGGGGGAAAGGGCCGGTAATCGGGAAGAAATTCCGGCAGATGAGCAAGCTGTTCCTGTATCATAAAAGCCTCCGATTTTAAATACTTTGCTGGTATTCCCGCGGGCTGAGCCCCGTGACCTTTTTGAATACCTTGGAAAAATAGAAAGCGCTCTCGTACCCCAGTTTCTCAGCGATCTCGTATACTTTCAAATCGCCCTGTTCCAGCATCTCTTTTGCCGCAGCGATGCGGGTCTCGGTGATGTACTCCACAAAGCCGCTGTCGCCGTATTTGCCGAACAGCTGGCTGAGGTAGTTGGGCGAAAAATTGAATACAGCCGCCACATCGGCCAGCGTCAGTTTTTCCGAAAGATGATTCTTAACATACTCCTGCACCTGTGCCACCACCTGCATCTTCCCGGCGGTGGCGTCGCCCTCGTTGACCTCCACGAACTGGATGGGCTGCTCCACCGTGAGCAGGGGCTGTAGGTGGGCGTTTTCCCGGCAGCGGCGCGCCAGCCCCAGCAGGGAGCCGGTGGGGCGTCCTACCGCCCAGAGCAGCCGTACCGTGAAATAGTTGTATAGAATTTGGCTGGCGCGTTCCAGCAACGGGCGCAGTACCGTCCGGTATTTTTGGCACTGGGCATCGGTCAGGCAGAAAAGCACATTGCAGCGCATGGCATCCGCCCCGGTCACATAGCAGGGCAGGTAGTTTTGCAGGGTGGTCTCCAGCATCCGCCCGCAGGAAAAACTCAGCTTCAGCTGCTGGGCGGGGGTAAGGGCGGTGTTGGCGATGATCTCGCAGCTGGCTACAAGGTAGGCGTCGCTTGCAAGGTTCAGCTCCATGTGCTGCAAAGGCTGCTCCAATGCGGCTTCGTCCGGGAACAGCCCGGCGTACAACCGCACGAAAAAACGCTCCTGATAGCTGCGCACACTCTCGGCAAGATTTTCCTGTGCTGACAATTCGCCCAGCAAAGCACGCTCCTTTTTTACCTTTTCGGCGGCCTTGGCAAGGGCGGTTTGCAGGTTTTCGGGGGTCAGGTCCAGCTTGACCAGATAATCCACCACTCCGGCACCCATGGCCTGCTTGATGTAATCAAATTCTTCAAAGCTGGTCAGCATGATAAAGGCGGGCAGGGCGTTGCGCTCCCGGCAGGTGCGGGCAAGGGTAAGCCCGTCCATCACCGGCATTTTTACGTCGGCAATGACGATATCCGGCTTCTCCCGCTCAATGAGTTCCAGCGCCAGCTTTCCGTTGCGGGCGGTGCCGCAGACGGTATAGCCCAGCTTTTCCCATTCCAGCATCCCCTGCAGGCCGATGAGCACCAGCGGCTCATCATCCACCAGTAATATCCGCAGCATGGCTGTCTCCTTTCTGTTGATAGGGCAGCCGGATGGTGACCTCGGTGCCCACGTCCTCTTCGCTTTCAATGGTCAGGCCGTAGCCCTCGCCAAAGGAATACCGGATGCGGCGGTTCACGTTCCACAGGCCGACATGACGGAACTTTTCAGCCTTTTCGGCACCCTCGGCGGGCTCGTCCAGAAGGTGAGCCACCAGCTCCGGCGGCATGCCCACGCCGTCATCGGTAATGCGCAGTAGTACGTCTCCGGTATCCGAGTCGGTGGAGATATCCAGCAGCACGCTGCCGTGGCCGCCCTTGGGCTCCAACCCGTGGAAGATGGCGTTTTCCACCAGCGGCTGCAAGGTGAACCGGGGAATCATGCAGTCCCGGCAAAGGGTCTCGCTTTCAATGCGGGAGACCTCAATTTCCAAGTCGCCGCCGTAGCGGTACTGCTGGATGGTAAAGTAATCGTTGAGCAGTGCCAGCTCCTCCTGCAAAGGCACCAGCTTCTGGGTGCCCTTGGAGATGCTCTTGGTCAGCCGCGCAAAGGCGGTGACCATCTCGGCAATGCCGGGCGCGTGCTGGATGGTGGCCATCCAGCGGATGCTATTGAGGGTGTTGTAGATAAAGTGCGGGTTCACCTCGTTTTGCAGCATCCGGTATTCCAGCTCCTGCTTGCGGCGCTCGTCCTCCACCCGGCGGGTCATCAGGCTGTCCACGTTTTCAGCCAGCTGGTTGATGCCCCGGCCGATGTCGCCCAGCTCGTTGTTCCACTCCACCGTGCGGTCGGGGGCAAAGTTGCCGCTGCCCACGGTCTCGATGCGCTTTTGTAGCGCCTCCACCGGGCGGGTGATGACCCACTCCAGCCAGTGCTGCATCAAAAAGCTCAGTCCCCAGATGATGGCAATGCCAAGGGTGATGAGCCACAGGTACACGCCGTAGTGCAGCAAAAAGGTATTTGCGGGCAAAAGCTGCACCAGCGCCGCGCTGCGGCCGTTCAGTGTTACCTTGACTACATAATACTTCTGGCCGTCCAGCTGCACCTTGCCCTGCCATGCGGTCTGCTCTGTCACGCCGTTATTGCTGCCGGTGCGCAGGGTGTAGTCCACCTCCCGCAGGCGGTTCTCGGTCTCGGTCAGGCTGCCGTTTTCGATCTGCCACAGGCGGCTGCCCATCTCCCAGTACAACGCGCTGCCGTCGGTCAGGCTGTAACCCGCTGCCGGGTCGGTGATGATGGCAGTGTCCAGCGCAAGGTAGGTGCTGCCCCGGTGCAAGGTGCCCTTGCCGCAGCGGACAGGCTGGCTGAGGGCGATGCAGTCCGGACTGCCGGGCAGCAGCGGGTCGGTGGTGAACTGCATCCCGTACCCCTTGGGGAGAAACTGCTTTATGCTGGTGCGGTTGAGCGCCGCCGAGGAGTTCAGCGTGCCGAACTGCAAATGCCGGTCGTTCTCATTGGTAATAAAAAAGCGGAGGATATGGCTGTACAGGGTGCTGGAATAGTATTTTTCCTGCACGGCTTCGTAGGCGGCAATGGTCTGGGTGCCGTTGATATTTTCCTGTGAGATGTACCGCCGCACGGTGCTGTCGATGGAAGCCCAGTTCAAAAGAGCATCGGCGCTGTCCAGACTGGTCTCGATGGAGGTGGCCACCAGCCGCAGGTTGAACTCTGCCGCCTGCAGGGAGTTGGCGCGCACATATTGGTTGGAGAGGGTGAACAGTGCTGCGCCCACAGCCAGCGAGGTAAGGATGGTAAAAAAGCGCATCCCCCACACGATCTGCCGCCGCAGCGGGAAACGATGGCTGCTCTTCATAGCGGAGCCTCCTTTCCGGTAATATTTTGCATTCTTTCCTTTATACAGTACTGATTCCGGCGCGGTTTGTCAACGACTTTTTTCATGAAAATTGTGTACTTTATACGCTTTTTTCTTGCGCCATAGATGTAAACTGTGCAAGAAAGCAAGAAAGTGCAGACTCCAGTGTAAGAAAGTGCATCTTTTTTTAAAAGATACAGAAAAACTGCAACTCTTCCCGGAATTTTTCCATTCCGATTTTTGCGTTTGTGCGGTATCCTAGTGTCAACAAAAGCGAGCGGCTCCCCGGCACGGGGGAGACCGCTGCACAGAACAAACACACTGCCCTGAAGGAGGACATACTTATGAAAAAGATCTCTCGTCGTTCGTTCCTTACCGCTGCCGCTGCCTGCGGTGCTGCTGCTGCCCTGAGCGCCTGCGGCGGCTCTTCCGCAAGCTCCACCGCTGCTTCCTCCACTGCCGGTTCCACCGCTGCATCCGCAGCCGCAGGCCCTGTTACCCTGCAGTGGTCGGTGTGGGATAAGGAGTCCACCCCCTACTGGCAGGCCATGGCCGACGGCTACATGGCAAGCCACAAGGACGTGACCATCGAGATGGTGGATCTGGGCTCCAGCGATTACATGACCGTTCTGGCTACCCAGCTGGCCGGCAGCGCCGATCTGGATGTCGTGACCGTTAAGGATATCCCCGGCTACGCAAACCTGATCAATCTGGACTACCTCAAGCCCCTGAACGAGGTGCTGACCCGCGACACCGGCGATTTCAACGGCACCATCGAGCAGCTGACCACCGATGACGGCAACTTCTACGCCGTGCCCTTCCGCAGCGACTTCTGGGTGCTGTACTACAACAAGGATCTGTTCGATAAGGCCGGTGTGGAGTATCCCTCCAATGACCTGACGATGGAAGATTACGATGCTCTGGCCCGCAAGATGACCAGCGGCTCCGGCGACACCAAGGTCTATGGCTGCCACTACCACACCTGGCGCTCCGCCGCTTCTCTGTTCTCCATTCTGGACGGCAAGAACACCATCATCGACGGCAAATACGACTTCATGAAGCCCACCTACGATATGGTCATTGCCCAGCAGAAGGACGGCATCTGCATGGACTACGGCTACCTCAAGACCTCTTCTCTGCACTACTCCGCAGCCTTTGAGAACCAGCAGTGCGCAATGGTCAACATGGGCAGCTGGTTCATTTCCACGCTGGAAGCTTACATGAAGGATGCCGAGACCAAGTTCAACTGGGGCATCGTCAAGTACCCACACCCCGCCGGTGCAGAGGCTGGTTCTACGCTGGGCACTGTGACCAGTCTAGCCATCAACGCCGATTCTCCCAAGGCAGAGACCGCTGCCGACTTCATCAACTGGTGTGTCTCCGAGGAGGGCGCACAGGCCATTGCCAAGACCGGTACCTTCCCGGCTTGCGGCTCCGCTGCTACCGCCGAGATCATCAAGTCCACCGAGGGCTTCCCCGAGGACAGCAATTCTGTGGATGCACTGACCACCAGCAATGTCTATCTGGAAATGCCCTACACCCAGTACGCATCTGATATCGAGACCATCCTGAACGCCGAGCACGATGCCATTATGACCATGAGCGAGACCGTGGACGAGGGCATCCAGAACATGAACGATCAGGTTCCCGCAGTTCTCGGCTGATAAAGCGTTTCCCGCAATGGTTTGCGGTTCTCCTTCTTCATTGTTTTCGATCCCCATTCATTTTCCGATGACGAGCATCGGGAAAAAGCCCTGTCCGAGCGGGGCGGGTATGCACAGCGCCCGCTCCGCTCATTTTTTGGAAAAGCTGTTATACTTCCGGGAAAGGAGGCTCTTTTATGGCGAGTGCTGCTGTCCAGAATAAAACTCCCCGTAAAGTGCTAAAAAAATCGACCCGCGATTCTCTGATCGCGTATTCCTTCATTGCGCCAAACTTCATCGGCTTCTGCGTGTTTACGCTGGTGCCCATGATGTTTGCCATTGCGCTGGCCTTCTGCGCATGGGACGGCCGCCACGCCATCGAATTTGTCGGCCTGAAGAACTTTGTAAAGCTCTTCACCACCGATAAAATTTTTCAGGCGGCTTTGAAAAACACCATCGTCTATGTCATTGGCACCGTGCCGCTGACGCTGGCCTGCTCGCTGGCCATGGCCGTGCTGCTGAACCAGAACGTGAAGCTGCGCAACTTCTTCCGCACCGTGGCGTTCTTCCCCTATGTTGCCTCGCTGGTGGCGGTGGCAGCGGTGTGGAATATGATCTTCAACCCCTCCATGGGCCCCATCAATATGATCCTGAACCAGTTCTTTGGCGTGGCGGTGGAAAACCTGCCCCGCTGGGCTGCCGGTAAGGACACCGCTATGATCACGGTCATCCTGTTCAGCGTGTGGAAGAACATGGGCTACTACATGGTCATCTATCTGGCAGGCCTGCAGGGCTGCAACCCGGACCTGAACGAAGCCGCCGAGCTGGACGGCGCAAACCGCTGGCAGCAGTTCTGGCACATCACCCTGCCGCAGCTGCGCCCCACCACCTTCTTTGTGGTCATCATGCTCACCATCTCCGGCTTCAAGGTCTACGACCAGATGTACATGATCACGCAGGGCGGCCCCGGTACTGCTACCATGACGCTGGTGTATTACATCTATAATGTGGCTTTCGTTAATACCCCGAAATACGGCTACGCAAGTGCCATTGCCATGGTGCTGTTCGTACTGGTGCTGATCGTTACCATCATCCAGTTCCGCGGCTCCAAGGGCGATAACTGAGAAAGGAGGAAGAAACCATGGCAACCGCTGTTATTAAAGACCACGCTTCCCAGAAGCGCCGCAATTTCATCTCCAAGTTCCTGATCTATTTCTTCCTCATCGTCATCACAGCTTGTATGCTGCTGCCCTTTTTGTGGATGCTGTCCTCCTCCTTTAAGCTGAATAAGGACGTGTTCGGCTTCCCCATCCAGTGGATCCCCAAAAATCCCCGCTGGCAGAACTATGTGGACATCTGGACCCAGATCCCGCTGCTGACCTTTGTGAAAAACACGGTCAAGATCACCGTGGTGGTCACCCTGTTGCAGCTGTTCACCTCCTCCTTTGCAGCCTACGCCTTTGCAAAGATGCAGTTCAAGGGCAAAAACGTGCTCTTCCTCGGCTACATTGCCACCATTGCAGTGCCTTGGCAGGCCTACATGGTGCCCCAGTTCATGATGATGAGCTCGTGGCATTTGAACAACACCCATCTGGCCATTATGTGCCTGCAGGCCTTCAGCGCCTTCGGCGTGTTCCTGATGAAGCAGTTCTACGAGGGCGTGCCCACCGAGCTGTGTGAGGCTGCCCGCATTGATGGCTTGAGCGAGTACGGCATCTGGTGGCACATCATGCTGCCCCTCAGCCTGCCCGCCCTGTCTACCCTGACCATCTTCACCTTCGTGAACACATGGAACGACTTCCTTGGCCCCCTGATCTACCTGACCAAGACCGAACTCAAGACCATCCAGATCGGTCTGCGTATGTTCATCACCCAGTATTCTGCAGAGTACGGCCTGATCATGGCGGCCTCTGTGGTGGCGCTGATCCCGGTGCTGATCGTGTTCCTCTCCCTGCAGAAGTACTTTGTGCAGGGCGTGGCATCCACCGGCATCAAGGGCTAAACAAATCACCCGTAAGCGGGGCGTGGGCAGTACCCGCGCCCCGCATTTTTTGCAGAAACAGAGGGAAAGCGTTATGTTATATCCTGAACAGAATGAAGCGCGCTTGAAGCTGAGCCTTGACGGCACATGGGCGTTTGCGCTGGGCAGCTGCGTGGAAGACCAGTTCGATCCCGCAAAGCCCCTGCCGGATGCCCAGCCCATCGCCGTGCCCGCCAGCTACAACGACCAGAACGACCAGACCACCGCCCTGCGCCGCCACTACGGCTGGGCATGGTATCAGCGCAAAGTCACCCTGCCCGCCTTCTGCGCAGGGCAGCGGGTGGTGCTGCGGTTCGGCTCGGTGACCCACACCGCAAAGGTCTGGCTGAACGGCCAGCTCATTGCACAACACAAGGGCGGCTTTACCCCCTTTGAAGCAGACGTCACCGCCCTGCTGCGCCCCGGTGAGACGGTGCTGCTGACCGTCGCCTGCGACAACCGGGTAAACCACAGCACCCTGCCCGTGGGCAACGAGGACGGACAACTGGCCTTCTTTGGCTCGGACAACGCGGGCATCCCCAGCGTGGAAGCCGCCAAGCGCGCCGCCGCACCCCAGAACCGCCCCAACTTTGATTTCTTCAACTATGCAGGCATCCACCGCCCGGTGGTGCTCTACACCACCCCCAAAGAGCACATCGAGGATGTGACCGTAGTGCCCGCCGTAGACGGCACGGTGCAGTACGCGGTCAAAACCACTGGCAGCGCGCCTGCCCATGTCACGGTGCTGGATGCGGACGGCAACGCCGTTGCAAGCGCCGAGGGTGCAGAAGGCACGATCACCATCCCGGAAGTGCATCTCTGGGAGCCCAGACCCGGCACGCCCTACCTGTACACCCTGCACATCACCTGCGGGGCGGATGTCTACGATCAGACCTTTGGCGTGCGCAGCATTGAGGTGCGGGGCACACAGGTGCTTTTGAACGGAAAACCGCTCTATTTCAAGGGCTTTTGCAAGCACGAGGACTTTACCGCCCACGGCCGCGGCTTTGACCCGGTGCTGAACGTGAAGGACGTGAACCTGATCCACTGGGCAAACGCCAACGCGGTGCGTACCAGCCACTACCCCTACGCTGAGGAGTTCTACGACCTGTGCGACCGGGAGGGCATTCTGGTCATGGACGAGACCCCGGCGGTGGGCATCGGCGGCGGGGCGGCGGTGAATCCTTACAAGGAATATCCCCTTGCGGAGCATCACCGGCAGGTGCTTGCCGAGATGATCCATCGGGACAAAAACCACCCCTGCGTGGTGCTGTGGAGCCTTGGCAACGAGCCGGATCTGGAGCACTTCCCGCAGGATGCCTACGATTACTGGCACCCGCTGTATGAGTTGGCGCATCAGCTGGACCCGCAGAACCGCCCGGTCACCCTCGTCTGCTGCCAGAACGACTATACGAAGGATATCACCACCCGCACCATGGATATCGTCTGCATCAACCGCTACTACGGCTGGTACAACCTTTCCGGCGACATGGACGCTGCCTGCTACGGCTTGAATCAGGAGCTGGATTTCTGGGCAGAGCAGCACAAGCCCGTGATGATGAGCGAGTACGGCGCAGACACTGTGGCAGGCCTGCACACCGCCGGAGCCGAGATGTTCAGTGAGGAGTTTCAGGTGGAGTTCTACCGCCGTCTGGATGCAGAGTTTGACAAGCGCCCATGGTTTGTGGGAGAATTTGTCTGGAACTTTGCAGACTACGACACCGTGCAGGGCCCCATGCGGGTGGACGGCAACAAAAAGGGTCTGTTCACCCGGGACCGCCGCCCCAAGCTGGGTATGCACTTTCTGCGCCAGCGGTGGGCAGAGATCCCTACGTTTGGATTTAAGGAGTAATCATGATGAAAACCTACCAGAACCACGCGATGACCGACGCCGAGGCACGGCAGGCACTGGCCGATGCCTGCAAACAGGTGGAAACCAATCTGCTCCTGTACACCTACCAGTGCCAGAACCATTCCAGTGTGAACGATATCTACCCCGGCTGCGCCAATAACCAGTGGACCTGCGGCTTTTGGCCCGGTGAGATCTGGCTGGCCTACGAGGCCACCGGGGACGAAAAATTCAAGACAGCCGCCCTCATTCAGGTGGACAGCTTTGCGGACCGCATTGCCCGCAAGGTGGAGGTGGACCACCACGATATGGGCTTTTTGTACAGCCCCACCTGCGTGGCAGCATGGAAGCTGGTGGGCAGCGAAAAGGGCAAAAACGCCGCCATTGCCGCCGCCGACCAGCTGCTGACCCGCTACCAACCCAGCGGCCGCTTCTTGCAGGCATGGGGCACTATGGACGACCCCGGCAACTACCGCTATATCATTGACTGCATGCTCAATGTGCCGCTGCTGTACTGGGCAGCGCAGGTGACCGGTAGCGACCACTACCGCGAAATCGCCGCTGCCCACACCGCCACCACGCTGGCAAACTCCTTCCGGCCGGACGGCAGCACCTACCACACCTTCTTTATGAACCCGGACGGCACCCCCAAGGGCGGCCGCACCTGTCAGGGCTATAAGGACGACAGCTTCTGGGCGCGGGGACAGGCGTGGGGCGTGTACGGCAGCGCCATCGGCTATACCTACACCCACGACGAAAAGTTCCTCGAGGTGTTCCGCAAGGCGTTGGAATTTTATCTTTCCCGCCTGCCGGAGGATATGATCCCCTGCTGGGATATGCTCTTTGCCCCGGAAAGCGGCGAACCCCGGGATTCCTCCTCCTCCGCCATCGTGGCCTGCGGTCTGCTGGAAGCGGCAAAGTATGTGGACGAAACAGAAGCTGCCCAGTGGCGCACGCTGGCGCGCCAGATGCTGGCCAGCCTCGCCGCAAACTACGCGGTAAAGCCCGGCACGCTGGGCTCCGGGCAGCTGCTGCACGGTACTTACAGCAAAAAGAGCCCCTACAACACCTGCACCCCGGAGGGCGTGGATGAATGCACCAGCTGGGGCGATTATTTCTACATGGAGGCACTGACACGCCTGACCAAAGACTGGGAGATGTACTGGTAATGAACTTACAGACCAAAGCGGACTTTACCGCGCTGATGCACAAATTCCTCGACCCCCTCAAGCCTTATTATTCCGCAGACTGCGCCCGGCTGCATCTGGGCGAGACGGGTGCGACCTACAACCAAAATGCCATCGAGCTGGAAGCCTTCAGCCGCCCGCTCTGGGCGCTGGTGCCTTTCTGGGTGGGCGGCGGCTCCGATGCGGAGTTTGAGGCCATCTACCGCAAGGGCCTTGCTGCCGGTGCCGACCCGGAAAACCCTGAATATTGGGGTGCCACCGGGGAGTACGACCAGTGCTATGTGGAGATGGCGGCTATTGCCTGCGGCATCCTCACTGCGCCGGAAAAGCTGTGGACGCCCCTTTCGGATACCGAAAAGCGGAACCTTGCCGCATGGCTGGGGCAGATCAACGCCCACACCATCCCGGACTGCAACTGGCAGTTTTTCCGCATCCTTGTAAACCTTGCCCTGAAAAGCGTGGGGATGCCTTACAGCCCGGAGCTGCTGGAGAATGGCCTTTGCAGGATTGACAGCTACTACAGCGGCGACGGCTGGTCCACCGATGGCGCCTCGGTGCAGAAGGATTACTACATCCCGTGGGCCATCCAGTATTACGGGCTGCTGTACTCCAAATTTGCCGCCGACACCGACCCGCAGCGCGCCGCCCTTTACCGCCAGCGCGCCCAGCTGTTTGCACAGCAGTTCGTCTACTGGTTCGATGCCAACGGTACAGCGCTGCCCTTCGGGCGCAGCCTGACCTACCGCTTTGCCCAGAACAGCTTCTGGGCGGCCTGCATCTGGGCAGAGCTGGAGCCGCTGCCCCTGCCGGTGATGAAGGGGCTCATTGTCCGCAATTTCCAGTGGTGGCTGAACCAGAAAATGTTTGACCGGGACGGCATCCTCACCATCGGCTACTGCTACCCGCAGATGTACATGGCCGAGCGGTACAACGCCCCCGGCAGCCCCTACTGGGGCATGAAGAGCTTTTTGCTGCTTGCTTTGCCGGACGACCACCCCTTCTGGTCTGCCGAGGCCGCGCCTATGCCCGCATTGGAGCGGCTCAAGCCCATGCCCTATGCCAATATGCTGGTGCAGCGCCGGGTGGGGCGGGTAACGGCCTACGCCGCTGGTGTCAACGAGGGACACGGCCACGGACAGTTCCCGGAAAAGTACGCAAAATTTGCCTACGATACCCGCTTTGGCTTCTGCGCCTCCCGCAGCCGGGAGGTGCTCAATCAGGCTGCACCGGACAGTATGCTGGCTTTTGTCATCGATGATAACGTATTTGTGCGCAAGGTGAGCAAAACGTGGAAAATTGAAGCCGGGACGGTGACTGCGCAGTGGTCGCCCTTCCCCGGCATTGAAGTGACCACCACCATCACCCCCACTTCCACCGGCCACCGCCGCCACCACGAAATTGACAGCAGCTTCGACTGCGATGCCTATGACTGCGGCTTTGCCGTGCCGAACTTCGCGCCGGGCTATGAGGAATGCGTCGAGGACGGCCTTGCGACCGCCAACTGCGACACTCTGCGCAGCGCCGTGGCGGGCAAGGGAGTGGCGGTCATCATCGGCTGCGACCCCAACACCAGCTTGTACTTCACCAACGTCCATCTGCCCGCCGTGAAGTACCACATCCCCAAGGGGCACACAGAACTGGACACCGAGGTCTTTGACGAAGCGGACTGATGCCGCTTCTCTCCAGAAAAACAGTTGTTTTTGTGTGGCTGTTTTTCTTATATCCTGTGCTATAATGAGAGCAGAAAATGCTGCGAGGTAACACTTATGCCTTTGAACAACCCCATTACCGCTGCCCTTCTGGCGGATCCGGAAATCTTCCAGCAGAACCGCCTGCCCTTCCACGCCCATTTTGCGGACCAGACCAGCCCGGAAATGCCGCTGACCGTCAGCTTGGACGGCGAATGGGCTTTCCGCTACGCGGAAAACCTGACTGCGCCTTTCTCGGATTGGGATACCCTGACGGTGCCGGGCTTCATCCAGATGCAGAGCCTGCAAAAGACCGGCCAGCCCTACGGCGCGCCTCATTACGTCAACACCCAGTACCCGTGGGACGGCCATGAAAAGCTGCACCCCGGCCAGATCCCGCAGGACTATAACCCCATCGGGGAGTATCAGCGCAGCTTTACCCTGCCGGAAAACTGGGCAAGCTGCTACCTGCGCCTGAACGGTGCCGACAGCGCCGCCGCCGTCTGGTGCAACGGCATTTACATCGGCTACACCGAGGATACCTTCACCCCGGCGGAATTTGACATGACTGCCGCCGTCCACCCCGGCGAAAATACCCTGACCGTGCAGGCGTATCGCTTCTCCTCCGGCAGCTGGCTGGAAGATCAGGATTTCTGGCGGATGAGCGGCTTGTTCCGTTCCGTGGAACTGTTCACCAAGCCGGAGCTCCACCTCGAGGATGTCTTTGTAAAGCAGGATTTTGCCCCGGACTTTTCCAGTGCCGCCGTCACCTTTGATTGCAAGGTCAGCGGCGCTGGCCGGGTGTCGGTGGCGTTCAATGGGCAGCAGCAGTCCGCCGAGGTGGGAGAGCCTGCCGAATACGACAGCGGTGTGGTGTTCGGCAAGGGCGAAGCCGACCCGGACGTGGAGGAGGACGTGCAGGACGTTTCCTTTACCTTTGCGGTGGAGCATCCCGCCCTGTGGAGCGCCGAACAGCCGAACCTGTACGAGGCAGAAATCGCCCTGCTGAACGAGGATACTCTCGTGGAGCGTACCGGACTGAAAGTCGGTCTGCGCAAGTTTGAACTGAAAGACCGCCAGATGCTTTTGAACGGCAAGCGCATCGTGTTCAAGGGGGTCAACCGCCACGAGTGGAGCTGCAAGACCGGGCGTACTGTCAGCCGGGAAGAAATGCTGTGGGATGTGAAAAATCTCAAGGCCCACAACGTCAACGCCGTGCGCACCAGCCACTACCCGGACGACCCCTATTTCCTGCAGCTCTGCGATGAATACGGCCTGTATGTCATCGGGGAGACGAATCTGGAGAGCCACGGCACATGGCAGAAGCTGGGCGCAGACGGCTCCGACCAGTGGACCCTGCCCGGTGCACGCCCGGAGTGGCGGGAAAATGTGTTTGCCCGTGCCGAAGCCATGCTGGAGCGGGACAAAAACCACCCGGCCATCCTCATCTGGTCTTGCGGCAACGAGAGCCACGGCGGCAAGACCCTGTGGGAGATGAGCGAGTATTTCCGCCGCACTGACCCCAGCCGCCTTGTGCACTACGAGGGCATTTTCTGGAACCGGGAATACCCTGCCACCTCCGATATGGAAAGCCAGATGTATACCCCCGTGGCAGATATCAAAAAGTTCCTGGCAGAGCACCCGGAAAAGCCCTTTATCATGTGCGAGTACAGCCACGCCATGGGCAACAGCTGCGGCGGCATCACCGACTACACCGAGTACGCCTACGAAGAGCCGCTGTATCAGGGCGGGTTTATCTGGGAGTACATGGACCACGGCATTGCAGTGATAAGCCCGGACGGCAAGCCCGGCTTTGCCTATGGCGGCGACTTTGGCGACCGCCCCACCGACCGGGAATTCTGCGTGGACGGCCTGGGGCGGCCCGCCCGCCGCAACACCCCCAAAATGGACGCAGTCAAGGCGGCCTACGCACCGCTGAAAATCACCCTGACCGACACCGAGGCCGTGATTGAGAACCGGAATCTCTTTACCGACCTGAGCGCCTACGACCTTGTGTTTGCCTCCTCGGTCAACGGCAAGCCGGTGCGCCGGGCGGCGCTGCGGGCAGATTGTGCGCCCGGCAAGACGGCACACATTGCGTTCCCGTTCCCTCTGCCGGAAACAGGGCTTGCCTGCATGACCGTTACCGCTATCCAGCGGGCTGCAAAGCCCGGCATCCCGGCGGGTTATGAAGCTGCCTTTGGGCAGCGGTGGCACAACCATGCCGAAGCCCGGCTGACCGTTGCCGCGCCGGAATTGGTGGAGATGGACTGCAACATCGGCGTGAAGGGCGAGGGCTTCGAGTACATCTTTGGCCGCGGCAAAGGGCTGGTGTCCATCCGCTATAACGGCGTGCAGCTGCTGGACGATACCGTGCGCCCCAACTTCTGGCGTGCGCCCACCAACAACGACGAGGGCTGCGCGGAACCCTTTGCATTTGCCTTCTGGAAAACCGCTGGTCTCTATGCCCGCTGCGATAATCTGACTGCCGAAACAAAGGGGGAATTTGTCACTGTCCGTGCAAGCTACACCCTGCCGGACGGTCAGACGCTGCCCATTGATTTTGCCATCGACGGCGCAGGCCGCTGCGACATTACCATGACATGGCAGGGCGAAAGGGCAGAAGTACCGGAGTTCAGCTTGCTCTTCCCGCTGCGTCGGGAGCTGACCGAGGTCTCCTATCTGGGGCTTGGCCCCCGGGAAACCACCGCCGACCGCACCGCAGGCGGTAAGATGGGTGTGTGGAACTACAACGTCCGGCAGGATTTTGCCCAGAACAGCCCGGTCTACCCGCAGGAGTGCGGCAGCCGCACCGGTGTGTACCGCGCAGCGGTCACCGGCAGCGGATTGAATATAGGCATCGGCTTTGCAGGGGACGGCATGACCTTCTCGGCGCTGCCCTATACGCCCCATGAGCTGGAAAACACCCGCCATCTCTATGAACTGCCCCGGGATGACAATAAGACGGTTGTCCGCTGCGCCGCCTTCCAGCGCGGCGTGGGCGGCGACAACAGCTGGGGCGCAAAGCCCCATGCAGACGCCTGCTTTGCGGTGGAGAAGGGAACCTCGTTCCGTTTTACGATTCAAAAATAAAAATTTACTTGGCTAAAGTGGTGGGTATCATCGTGATACCCACCACTTTAGTCTTATTGCGAAACCGTAACAAGACAAAAATCAGCGCAATATTTAAATAGTATATTTGCGATATGCAATCCAACGTTGTAGCTGCTGCATTAAAAAGTTGAATTTTTATGGTTTATGGAGAAATAAGGAATTGTGTCAAAATGACACAATTCCTCCGGGTACCTTCATAGAACCATGGAATGTGAATATTTCGCTTTCATAGGAGTTCATGTTTTTTTACTGAATCTCGTGAAAAGCGTATAAAAAGCTTGCAATCATCTGTAAAATGTGGTATATCCATTATACGAAACATTGCTTTAAAAGAACACTCCACCGTTCAATGATGTGTAAATGGGAGGTGCCTGCCATGACCGCCGTGATCTATGCCCGCTATTCTACTGACAGTCAGCGCGAAGAATCCATTGAAGGTCAGATCCGGGAATGCACCGCCTATGCGGAAAAGAACGGCTTCACGGTGGTGAAGCATTACATTGACCGTGCCATCTCCGCCAAGACCGATAACCGCCCGCAGTTCCAGCAGATGATCAAGGACAGTGAGCGTGGCATCTTTGACATCATCATTGTCTGGAAGCTCGACCGCTTTGCCCGAAACCGCTACGACAGTGCCCGGTACAAGACCCAACTGAAGCGGAACGGCGTGAAACTGGTGTCGGCAACGGAAGTCATTTCGGCTGGCCCGGAGGGCATTATTCTGGAATCGGTGCTGGAAGGCTACGCCGAATACTACTCGGCTGACCTGTCTGAAAAGGTCGTGCGCGGCATGACCGAGAACGCTCTCAAGGGCATTTATAATGGTGGCACGATTCCGTTCGGCTACATGATCGATGAGACCCGGCATTACCAGCCCGACCCGTTGTTGGCTCCGTATGTGGAGCAGACGTTCCAGAAGTATGCGGACGGTGCGACCATGACTGACCTGCGGGATTGGTTAAAGGCACACAACATCAAAAATTCAATGGGCGGGGAGATGTCCTACAATACGATTCAGCGGATGCTGAGTAATCGACGGTACATCGGCGAATTGCGTTTGCGGGATGTGGTACAGCCCAATGCAATCCCGGCATTGGTATCGGAAGAGCTGTTCAACAAGGTGCAGGAAAAGCTGGCGAAAAATAAAAAGGCCCCTGCTCGTCATAAGGCAGAGGAAAGCTATCTGCTCACCACCAAGCTGTACTGCGGTAAGTGTGGAGCGCTGATGTTCGGAGAAAGCGGTGTCAGCCACACCGGGAAGATGTACACCTATTACAAGTGTGCTGCTGCCAAGAAGAAAAAGACCTGTGATAAAAAGGCCGTGCGGAAACAGTGGCTGGAAGATTTGGTGGTCAACGAGACCATGAAGCTGGTGGAAGATGACGCTTCCATGAATGCCATCATTGCCAAAGTCATGGAATTGCAAAATCAGGAAAGCACAGACCTGCCCATCTACGAAAAGCAGTTGAAGGAAACGGAAGTCGGCATCACCAATATGCTGAATGCCATCCAGATGGGCATTCTGACCAGCTCTACCAAGGAACGGCTGGAAGCTCTGGAAGATCAGCGAAAAGAACTGCAAGCCCGCATTGCAGAGGAACGGCTGGCTAAGCCAAAGATGAAAGAGGAGTTCGTCCGCTTTTGGCTGCTTCGCTTCCGCAAGCTGGATATGACCCAGCCGGAGCAGCGGCAGGCACTGGTGGATACCTTCATCAATGCCATCTATCTCTACGATGATAAGGTACTTATTACCTTTAACTATAAGGAAGGTACAGAAATGGTCGCTTTCGGGGAAGCTGTGAAAGCGGAGAAAAGTTCGGATATGAGTGCGCGAGGTGCACCAGATATTGAACGTCAAATCGTAAGATTTGACGTTCTTTTTTGTTATGTAACCCCGAAAAATCGGAGTCTGCACGATCAATGCACGGTTTTTGCACGGTTGGTGTTTTCGTGGGAATCCTTTGCATGGGCTGGAATTGCTTTGAAATGCGTGGTAAATTTTGCATCAGGTCAGCAGAGCCAGACGGAGCTGCGCCCTTACTTCGGGGTCTGCATTCTTCAGCAGTTCCAGCAGAGCGGTCATAGAGATGGTCGGTTCGCCTTCGGCGGGTACAGCCAGCGGGCTGGGGCTTTCCTGTTTGGCGTAGAAACCTTCCTCAAACTTCCTGCCCAGTTCTACACGAGAGGACTGCTGGATATGAGCGTAGGTGTTCACCAGCATATCCGCCGTAGCATGTCCGGTAGTTCCCTGAACAGCTTTTACATCGCCACCGGAGATCATCAGCTGATAGGTGGCAACGGAACGTTCCGATGCCATCTGCGACATCAAAATCGAGATCTTCCGGGGTCAGCCCTACGATCTCGCCCTCCTGCAGTGCGCCCACCAATGTGAGGTGGACTGCCAGATGCAGAATGGGGTCTTCCATGCTGTCCAGAGCCGCTCGCATTTCCTCTACCGTCCAAATGGTGCGCCCCTGTGTGGACTTCTTGGGGCAGTCCACGGGAGAACAGGGCTTTTGACAAGGATGCCCCACTCTACGGCATACTGGAAGGCTGTACCCAGCAGCCGATAAACCTCGTGGATCGTCGTGCCGGAAAGGAACCGCTGCTTCTGCTTTTCGGTCAGTTCCTGCTTCTTGCCCTCGACATACGAACCGCAGGGCGTTTTGCTCAGAGTCGTGTAGAGGTTTTCCATGTGATAGGGCTTGAGTTTTTACATCTCCATGCTGCCGATATAGGGGATAATAAGGTTCTGGATGGTGGAGAGGTTGGATTCGTAGGTTTTGGGGGCCCACTTGTGCTTGCTGCACTGCTTGGGCAGCCAATCCATGAGGAACTCTGCCGCCGTCACCGAGGACGGGATCAGGAAAGTGCCAGCCGCCAGTTCATGTTCGATTTGCTTCTTTCGGTTTGGTGCCTCCTCTTTGGTGGTAAATCTTTCCAATTTGTCGCAGCTCTTGCCGTGTTCATCTTCGTAGGTGTAGCGGACGCTGTAAGAGTTGCCGCGCTTCGTAATATATGCCATACTGTTTGCCTCCTTATCAAGCTGCCCGGTTGAGCCACGCATCGAAACCGTCCTTCGGGATGCGGATGCTTCCGCCTACCCGCAGGACACGGAATTCGGTGGTGCTGTTGCACAGGTTGTAAGCAGAGCGCAGACTGATGGCCAGCATTCGTGCAATCTCTTCCACCGTGTACACCAGCTTCGTGGTTGCCGGGCTGTCAGTCGGAGACTTGACGGCATTGGTTTGAGTGACCGCTTCCATTGTGGTGGGGTTCGAGTCCTTTTGCAAGAAGTTATTCGTATAATCGGAAGATTGCACAGGGACAGTCATAGAATTACGGTCAAAAGCCATAAGCATTTTTCCTTATATTGTCATATCATCTAAAAATTCAGCTTAAAGTTCTACATCTTGCTCACGCTTGCGGTTTTTCTGCGGCACATTCCTGGTGCGCTCCTGCTTGGGGCAAGAATCTTTTCCAGAAAGTCGCGCACCAGTTCAGGCGCACGGTGGAGCGCGTCCAGATAGGGCTTCACTTCATACCAGAGTTCATGATACTTTTGATTCCAATGAGCAGCTTCCTTCTTGGCGGTGGAAAGCTCTTCTTTCAGGCGGCGGTTTTCCACATCCACAATAAAACCGTGGGCGGCTTGGCTTTTCAGTTGGGAAAATTCTTCTTCGGTGCTGCCATGCTCACGACGAGGAATATATCAGGATCCTGTGCTTTGGTGGTCGATATCAAGGGATAATCCGCCGACTTCACCGTGGATGGCCTTCATGTGATAGGCGACATATTCACGCGGATTGACACCGTAATTCTTTTTGAAGGAGCGGTAAAAGGCGTTATAATCAGAAAAACCGCATTTGGCCGGGATGGAAGAGATCGGTTCTTTTTTCATCAGCAGCCGTTTGGCTTCCAGCAGCCGCTGCTGGATGACATACTGGTAGAAGCTGATCTGCATATTCTGCTTGAACATGTGTGAAAAATTGTATTTATCGATGAAAAGCGCCTTTGCCACCGTGTCCAGCGAAAGATCGCCGCTGAGGTTCAGATCGATATAATGCAGGGCGTTGCTCAGGACGCTTGGTTTTTGCGCCTTGGCAAAAACGTGCTCCCGATTATATAAGGAGCGGTTGATGCCGATCAGGATGCGGAGGATATCGGCCATGCCCTCGCTGTGGTAACACAGGCTTTCCTCCCGGTAAGCGTGGGTCAGGGCTTCAAACTGCCCGAACCGGGCGCGGGAACTGTCCACGCTATCCCGAATCAAAAATGTTTTTGCATGACCCGGACGGAGAAAGTAATCGATGTCCGGGTCGATTTTTTTCATGGCATCAAAAGCCGGAGGGCTGAGCCACAACACATACCGCTCGTAGGGGATCTCAAAGTCCCGGAAGATGGGATGGTGCATAATGGCAGGTGGGATGATCAACAGGTCTCCCGGCTTGAGCCGGAACATTTTGTCGTGGACGACATAATCCGCATTTCCGCTGACAAAGAGAAAAATCTCATAGAATTCATGGTAATGAGAAGCGACCGGAGGATAGCTGGCATCCTTGTAATGGTCGATCTCAAAATCCGGCTCGGCCATATAATGTTTATCGGTTTTGATGACTTTCACAGAAAAATACCTCCAGTCACAAAATTCTTTTGGGCTAGTTCATCATAACATGATGTACCAATATATGCAATGTTTTGACCAATAAATGCCAACAATTTTGCAAAAAAGACCTGATTATACCAAGAAATGCAAGGTTTTTGCCAAAAAAGGCCTGTACATTACAACGCGTTTGCGCTATTTTTATTGACAGAAAGCCTGTTGTAGATGGCAGAACTGAAATGGTAGGGACCGCGCAGCCTGAAGCCCTTTGCGGAAGGGATAAGTTTCACTCTGACCGACAGGAGCTCAAGACCGGTTTTGCACACAGTCAATCAAACAAAGAAAACTGGAGATGTCAATCATGATAGGAACAAGACGTATTACTCGCCGCGGCTTTCTGGCTGCTGCAGGTCTTGCTGCCGTAGGCGCAAGCCTGTCGCTCACCGGATGCGGCGGCTCAGTTTCAGACGGCCTGAGCTCCAAGCATCTGCTGGTGGCACACAGCCACAGCGAAGCTCACCCGGTCAACGTTGGACTGCAGAAGATGACGGAAGTTGCTTCTGCTGAATCCGACCTGACCTTCAGCGTTTACCCCAATGGTCAGCTGGGGGACAACGCAGCAATGATCCAGCTGGTCAAGGCCGGTGTTCTGGATATTGCAAAGGTCTCCGCTTCCAGCATGGAGCAGTTCAACAGCGCATACGCCATCTTCTCGATGCCGTATGTGTTCGAGAGCACCGAGCAGTATTTTGCCGTTATGAACCAGAGCGAAGCGGTGCAGGAGATCTTCAAGAGCACCTACGATCAGGGCTTCTTTGCCATCGGCTGGTTCGATTCCGGCTCCCGCAGCATCTACACCACCAAAGACGGCCCCTGTGAAGGCCCCGCAGACCTGAAGGGTCTGAAGATCCGCACCCAGGACAGCCCCACGTCCATTGCCATGATCCGTGCCATGGGCGGCAGTGCAACGCCCATGTCCAGCGGCGAGACCTACACCGGTCTGCAGCAGGGCATTATTGACGGCGCAGAGAACAACGAGACGGTTCTGGTGCAGGACGGCCACGGTGAAGTCTGCAAGAGCTACACCTACACCCAGCACCAGATGGTGCCCGATATCGTGATCATCTCCACCGAGACTTGGGAAAGTCTGGACGAGGCCGAGCAGAGTGCCATCGTAAACGGCATGACGCAGGGCAACGAAGCACACGAGGTCGTATGGCAGGACCTGGTGCAGGAGAACATTGACGGTGCCAAGGAGATGGGCGTCCAGTTCTACACCATCAACAAGACGGCCTTTATCGAGGCTACCCAGTCCCTGCGCGACGAGTTCTGTGCCAAGAGCGCCGACAATGCCCGTTATTACGAGGACTTCCTGTCCTATGTACAGGCTTGATGAGGAGGGGAGCATACCATGTTGATCGTTAAATTCCGCGGTCTGATCGATAAGATCATTCAGGTCCTCAGCACCATTATCATGGGTGTCATGGTCATTGCTGTCTGCTGGCAGGTCATCACCCGCTACATCCTGAACAACCCCAGCACCGTGACCGAAGAAGCGCTGCGCTATCTGCTGATCTGGGTTACTATGGTGGGCGGTGCTTACGCATACGGCCGCCGCAAGCATCTGGCCATCACCGCGCTGAGCAAGCGTCTGTCCTTCAAAGGCCAGAAGCTCCTGGATATCTTTGTGCAGGCTGTGGTCATCCTGTTCTGCGTTGTTGTCATGATCGGCGGCGGCACGCGCCTTGTCAACACCGTTGCGGATCAGCTGAGCGCTGCTTTGCAGCTGCCCATGCCCCTGATCTACGCCAGCGTCCCTGTGGGTGCTATCCTGTTCATCTTCTACGCACTCATCTTCATCGGTGAGGACCTGCGCGATATGAAGCAGGGCCCCAAGGCAGAGGCTGCCAAAGAAGCATAAAAAAGGAGGACGAACCTAAAATGGGTACTTTTCAAGTCGGTCTGCTCCTGATCGGCACGTTTGCGCTGCTGCTGGCGCTGAGCGTCCCGGTCTCGGTCAGTATCATCATCTCGTCGGTCGTGACCATGGCCTCCACCCTGTCTCTGGATCTGGGCACCTTCGTTGCCAGTCAGCGCATGGTGGGCGGCGTTGACAGCTTCTCACTGCTGGCTGTCCCGTTCTACATCCTCTGCGGTGTTCTGATGAACACCGGCGGCATCGCACAAAAACTGATCGATTTTGCAAAAATCCTGGTCGGCCGCATTCCCGGCGGTCTGGCACAGACCAACATTCTGGGCAACACGCTGTTCGGCTCTCTGTCCGGTTCCTCCGTTGCAGCTTCCGTTGCCATTGGCGGCGTTCTGATCCCCATGGAGGAGAAGGAAGGCTACGATAAAAAGTTTGCCGCTGCCGTCAACATCGCTTCTGCACCTACCGGTCTGATCATTCCTCCTTCCGGCATCCTGATCATCTATCCGGTGCTGGCTGGCTGCTCTGTTGTGGGCATGATCATGTCTGGCTACATTCCCGGCCTGATGTGGGCACTGGCCTGCATGGCGGTGGCGTATGTCATTGCAAAGAAGAACCACTATCCCACTGCTGGTAAGGTTCCGGCTTCCGTTTTCTTCAAGTACTTCGTGGACGCCATCCCCAGCCTGCTGCTGATCGTCATCATCGTCGGCGGCGTTATGTCCGGCATCTTCACGGCAACGGAGTCCGCTGCCGTGGCTGTTGCCTACACCCTGTTCCTGTCCGTGGTTGTTTACCGCAGCATCAAGATCAAGGATCTGCCCAAGATCCTGCTGGACGCCTGCGAGACCACCGCTGTCATCATGTTCCTGATTGCCGGCTCCAACGTCATGAGCTTTGTTATGAGCTTCACCGGCCTGCCCAGCGCCATCGGCAACGCACTGATCAGCGTTTCCGGCAACAGGTATGTCATCCTGCTCATCATCAACCTTGTGCTGCTGGTGGTTGGCTGTTTCATGGACATCACCCCGGCTGTCCTGATCTTCACCCCGATCTTCCTGCCCGTTGTCCAGTCCTTCGGTATGGACCCCATCCACTTCGGTATCATGATGGTCATGAACCTGGGTATCGGCAACATCACCCCGCCCGTTGGCAGCGCACTGTTCAGCGGCTGCTCGGTGGCAGATATGGATATGGAGGACATGATCAAACCGATCCTGCCGTTCTATGCCGCGATCTTCGTGGCGCTGATGCTGGTAGCTTATGTGCCTTGGTTCTCCATGGTTCTGCCCACCCTGTTCGGCGCAGTCTGATAATGTGAAAAGGAGCAAGTTTTCATGGTTTATTCAGTCACCAAGTATGGCGCTGTCGGCGATGGCGCAACCAATGATGCCGCTGCAATCCAGGCTGCCATTGATGCCTGCAACGCAGCAGGCGGCGGCCGCGTTGTACTGGAGGGCGGTCATACCTACTATTCCAGCTCTATCGAGCTGAAAAGCAACGTAGAGCTGCATCTGGAACAGGGAGCTCTTCTGAAAGCACACTCCGATATCTCCACCTATTTCAACCCCAATGGCGACGATGCTTCTGTGGCGGCTGTTTCCGGCGCAAAGGCGGTGGACCGCCCGGTGGCAAAGCCGGCCTACACCTTTATCCACGCCAAGGATGCGGACAATTTCTCCATCACGGGTCAGGGCGCAGTGGACGGCAACGTGTATGCCTTTATGAAGCGGGCAAGCCGTTACTACTTCAACGGTGATTTCTACCCCCGTCCCACCATGGTGTATGTGGAGCACTGCAACCACATCTCGTTCCATGATGTGACGCTGCAGAACTCTCCGTTCTGGACGCTGCACCCTGCCGGATGCGACGATGTGCTGATCGCCAACATCCGGGTGCTGAACCCGCTGGACTGCACCAACTCCGACGGCATCGATCCGGATCACTCCACCAATGTGCGGATCATCGGCTGCCATGTCCAGTGTGCAGACGACTGCATCTGCCTCAAGACCACGGCGGGCAACAACGAGTACGGCCCGACCAAGAATGTCATCATCTCCAACTGTACGCTGACCTCTACCAGTGCTGCGATCAAGATCGGCACGGAGGGCGTGGCAGACTTTGAGAATATTCTGGTGGATAACTGCATCATCACCGGAACCAACCGGGGTCTGTCCATCCAGATCCGTGACGGCGGCTGTGTGCGGAACGTGAGCTTCTCCAACATCATGATCGAGACCCGCCGCTTTGCCGAGTGCTGGTGGGGCTGCGCGGAGCCCATCGTGATGACGACCCACGACCGGAACGCCAACACCCACAGCGGCAGCATCGAGAATGTCCGCTTCTTCAACGTCACCTGCAAGGGTGAGAACGGTGTGTTTCTCTCCGGCAACGAAGAGAACCACATCAAGAACGTTTTGTTCGAAAACGTCAACGTCTGTCTGGAAGCTGCCAGCAAGTGGGAGCGCGGAATGTACGACCTGCGTCCCATTCCCCCCGAAAAGGAAGGTATGCTGCATCAGAAGAGTGCAGCCATGTTCCTGCGCTGGGTAGATGGCGTCACCGTCCGGAACTCCACGCTGGGCTTTGCGGGCGAGGACCGTTCGGACTTCGCACAGGCGCTTCTTACTCAGAACTGCACCAACGTGCAGACCATGGGTCTGACTGCTGAGGCTGCCACCACGGAGTACCAGAGCATCGAACTGGGCTGAGCCGCCTATCAATAATGAGCAAGCCGCCGCATCGGCGCTGGACCCTTTTGCCGGGTCGGGCCGGGCGGCGGCTTCTTTTGAGGGATGAACCAATGAATAAGAAAAAGAACATCATCACGTTTGCCGCGTTCCTGATCCTGATGGTGGGTTTGGGCGCAAACGATGCCATGCGGGGCATTTTTTCCACCATCTTCTCTGCCCACTTCCAGCTGAGTACCGCCCAGTTGTCCCAGATCGTCACCGTAAGCTACATCGGAAACCTTGTGTTTCTGGCGGTGGGAGGCTTCGGCGTGGACTTGCTGGGCCGCCGCAAGGCCATGCTGCTGTACACCTTTTTGTGGAGCGGGGCCATGCTGCTGTTCGCCACTACAGATTCCTATTTGCTGCTGTTGGTGGGGATGTTCTTCGCCATGGGTACGTCCACGCTGCTGAACACCAACATGAACCTGATCACCACCGGGATGTTCGCCGCTGCCCCCGGCTTTTTTGTGAACTTCCTGTTCTTTATTCAGGGCATCGGCACCAGCGGCAGCCAGAGCATCATCGGCAACTGGGCTGCGGATATTTCCAGCTGGCACACCGTGGCGTGGGGGCTGCTGGCCATTGGCGCAGTGGCCATGGTGCTGTTCGTGCTGTTCCCCATGCCGGAGGTGCAGGAGCAGAAAACCGGGGACAAGGCATCCCCCAAGGAGATCATGGCCTGCCCGGCATTTCTGCCGCTGGTGCTGATCATCGGGCTGTACTTCATTGCGGAACATGGCATTATGAACTGGCTGGTGAGCTATGCCACCAATGCACTGGAAGTGCCCATGGGACAGGCGGCAAACTTTACCGCTGTTTTCTTTGGCTGTGTGATGGTGGGGCGTCTGGTGCTGAGCAGTCTGGTGGATAAGCTGGGCATCTACCGCTGCCTGCGGCTCTTCGCCACCAGCTCCGCCGTGCTGTACACGGTGGGTGTGCTGCTGGGGGCACCGGGCCTGTGGCTCCTGGCGGTCAGCGGCCTGCTGTTCTCCATCCTGTATCCCACTTTGGTGATGCTGATCCCCCGGTTCTGGCCCAGCCATGCGGCTTCCTCTGCATCGGGTCTGGTGCTGAGCGTGGCTTCGCTGGCGGACATTCTCTTCAACGCCGTGTTTGGCAGCTTGGTGGACGCCGTGGGCTATCGGACTTCCTTCCTCATCATGCCTGCCTGCATGGTGGGATGTACGGCACTCCTGTGGGGCTTCTTTGCAAAGGCAAAGAAGCTGGAACGGTGTGATTAACGGACGGATACGATGACTCGAAACTTCCATGAATTGAGACGAACCGGCGGCTTGCTCTCTTAATCAGTGGGCCCAGGGTTCGAGTCCCTGGAGGTGCATCACAAAGAGCACCAGGCAGAAATGCTTGGTGCTTTTTCTTTTGTTTTTTCAGAAAGTAAAAAGACTTCCGCCTGAGGGTCATTCTCAAAGCGGACGTCTTTTTCTGTTTGTTGCTCCATCGTGCCGTCACCGCCCATCAGAGCCGTCATCTCACGGATCGTCAGGTTATTTCTGACGGTATCCCAAAAGCCACTGCACGAAGGGCCGGAGCGAGTGGATGAGCTCTTCATCCGAAAACTCTGTCTGATGTTCCGGCTTCCAGACACAGAGATGATGGAAAAATTTTCAAAAAAGTTGCAGATTTTGCAGGAAAAATTTCTTGTAGTCCGTTTTGTTAGGTGGTATCATTATAATGGTTTGCGCCGCTAACCCGGGGCAGCATCTCGCAGACAGGATGTTTTTGGCGGACGCTGTGGGGGAAAGCGCAGAACGAATGAAAACAGGCAGAAAGAACTTTTCTTTTTCATGAAACACAGGAGGTCAGGCTTTTCATGCTAGGTTTCAACAAGAAGACACAGGACGCTTCTCCGCAGGAGAATACCGGCGGAGAAAATAAGGTGCTCCACTTTATCAAGACCCACAAAAAGCGCTGCATCGCGGTGGTCGCAGCCGCAGCGGTGCTGGTGGCGGTCATCGTGCCGCGCAGGAGCCGCAGTGCGTCGGCAGACCTTGCCTACACGCAGGAGAAGCTGGGACGCCGCGACATCGTGAACGTCTACGACGGCAGCGGCACCATCAACGCCGCCGATTCCTACACCGTCAAGTCCCTCGTCACCGGCACGGTGCTCACCGCCGACTTTGAGCTGGGCGACAGCATCGAGAAGGGCGATATTCTTTACACCATCGACATTTCGGATGTGGAAAACAACCTCGCGAGCGCACAGCTCTCGGTGGAGCAGGCACAGCGCAATTACGATGACGCTGCGGATATGCAGAACGTCCGCACCAGGATCAGCGGCGAGGTCAGCTCCTTTGCAGTCGCCGCAGGCGACGCCGTGCAGGCTGGTCAGACTGTGGCCACCATCCGCGACACCTCCGTGATGCTGCTGGCCGTGGATTTCCCTGCCGCAGAGGCCCAGAGCTTTGTCGCCGGTCAGGCCGCACAGGTCATGCCGGACACCACCTTTGAGACGCTGAACGGCACCATCCGCTCCGTTTCCGGTGCAAACCCTGCCGGCGACGCCAGCCTGATGACCTGCACCGTCACCATCGCTGTTCCCAACGCGGGCAGCCTGACCACCGCACAGGCCGCTGTGGCACAGGTGAACGGCGTCAGCTCCCTCAACTCCGCACACTTTACTTACCAGCGCGAGGAGACTGTCGCGGCAGCTGCCTCCGGCACCGTGTCTGAACTCTGCGTCAAGGAGGGCGCCACCGTCCGTCAGGATGACGTCATCCTCCGCATTACCGGCAAGGATCTGGACAAGCAGACCAAAAACGCCGCTGACAGCCTGCGCTCTGCCGAGCTGCAGATGTCTTCTGCCGAGAAGACCATCAGCCACTATACCATCGACGCCCCGATCAGCGGCACCATCGTGGATAAGAAGGTCAAGGCCGGCGACAAGCTCAGCGCCAATGACACCGCCATGCAGAACCTCTGCACCATCTACGATATGAGCCATCTGGAAATGAAGCTCAACGTGGACGAGCTGAAGATCCGCTCCCTCAAGGTCGGCCAGGAGGTGGACATCACCGCCGACGCCGTCCCGGGTGAGACTTACAAGGGCGTCATCAGCAGCATCCTCGTGGCAGGCACTACCGCCAACGGCTCCACCAGCTACCCCGTCACCGTCCGCATCGACGACATGGGCGAGCTGCTGCCCGGAATGAACGCCACTGCGAAGATCACCACCGCCAGCGTCAAGAATGTTCTTGCCCTGCCCAACGCCGCCCTCGTCCGGGGCAGCTATGTGCTGGTGACCAAGGATTCGCCCAGCGCTGCCAATGCTGAGACTTCCATGACCGCTCCCGACGGCTTCGTCTACGTCAAGGTGACCACCGGCATCAGCGATGACGATTACATCGAAGTGAAGAGCGGCCTGCAGGAGGGCGATACCATCGCTTACGACAACTCCAGCGTCAGCGCGACCGACTTCTACAGCAACACGATGGCCTCCGCCGAAGGAGATGACGAATGAGCACGCTGATAGAATTTGATGGGGTCTGCAAGTATTACCAGATGGGTGATACCCTCGTAAAGGCCGCCGACCACGTCTCTTTCAAAATCAACAAGGGCGAGTTCGTGGCCATCGTCGGCCAGTCCGGTTCTGGTAAATCCACTTGTATGAACATCATCGGCTGTCTGGACGTGCCTACCGAAGGCACTTATCTGCTGGACGGCAGGGATGTCGGCAAGATGAGCCGACGCGAGCTGGCAAGCATCCGGAACGAGAAGCTGGGCTTCATCTTCCAGCAGTACAACCTGCTGCCGAAGCTGACCCTTTTGGAGAATGTGGAAGTTCCCCTTGTGTATGCGGGCATCCCCGCCGCACAGCGCCACGCGACGGCAAAGGCTGCCCTTGAGCGGGTGGGCCTGGGCAATAAGCTCAAAAACCTGCCCAACCAGCTTTCCGGCGGTCAGCAGCAGCGTGTGGCCATTGCCCGTGCGCTGGCCCGCGGCCCGGCGGTCATCCTGGCCGACGAGCCGACCGGTGCATTGGACTCCCACACCAGCCGCGAAGTTCTGGGAATGCTCCAGGAACTGCACAAGCAGGGCAATACCGTCGTCCTCATCACCCACGACAACTCCATTGCTGTGCAGGCCGAGCGCATCATCCGCCTCGAAGATGGCCGCGTCGTCTACGACGGCGACGCCCACGCACCCGAGGCAGTCGTTCAGCCGAACTTCATGATGGCAGAGCCGAAAGCCGGAGAGGAGGGGACGCAGGCATGATAAAGGAGACCTTCAAACAGGCCGTCCAGAACGTCTTGAGCAACAAAGTCCGCACCTTCCTCACCATGCTGGGCATCATCATCGGCGTCATGGCCGTCATCGTCATCGTCGGCCTCGGCAACGGCATGACCCACATGATGCAGGACTTCTACTCCGACATGGGCAGCGATATTCTGGCCGTCAACATCATGACCGCCAGCACCCGCTCGGTGGAAGTGAACGATGTGTACAGGATCATCAATGAAAAGCCCGAGTATTATAAGGGTCTTTCGCCGATTGCCAGCGCCGGCAGCGACACGCTGCGGGTGGCGGGCGAGAAGTACCGCCGCACCTACATCAGCGGCGTCAACGAAGATTACACGACCATCAACAACTACAAGGTGGCCAAGGGCCGGGGCATCCAGTACACCGATTTGATAGACAACAAGAATATCTGTGTCATCGGCGACTATGTGGACCGCAGGATCTTCGGCGGCAACGGTCTCGGCAGCACCCTCAAGGTAGGCGCCAGCGAGTACCGCATCGTGGGCGTGCTGGAGGGCCGCTCCAGACCCGCCGCCCAGTACGAGGGCGGCAACGACGACATTGTTCTTATCCCCTATACCACCCTGATGAGCGTCAACAACACCAGCAGTGTCAGCCAGTACTATGTGGTCCTGCAGGACGCGGACCACTCGGATGAGGCACAGGAGTATATGCAAAAAAGCATCAAGAAGCTGGTCAGCAAGGACGACTATGTCTACGTCCAGAGCCTGAGTGCGGCAATGGCGCAGATGTCCTCCATGATCAACGTCATGGTGGGCGTCCTGACGGCCATTGCAGGCATCTCGCTGCTGGTCGGCGGCATCGGCATCATGAACATCATGCTGGTGTCCGTCACCGAGCGCACCCGTGAGATCGGTATCCGCAAGGCACTGGGCGCACAGGAGAGCACCATCCTGACCCAGTTCGTCGTGGAGGCCGGCGTCACGTCGGCGCTGGGCGGCTGCCTCGGCATCGTGCTGGGCTACGTCGTGTCGGCCATTATCAACCAGATCCTTCCGTATATCCTGACGGATATTACCCTGAACGTCACCCCCTCGGCGGGCGCAGCAGCCATCGCCGTGGGCATCTCCTGCGGCATCGGTGTCCTGTTCGGCTTCCTGCCGGCCCGCCGTGCCGCCAGCCTGAACCCCATCGAAGCACTCAGATATGATTAAGGAGTTTACCATGAAAAAACGATTCCTCGCATTCCTGCTGGCTGTCTGCGTGGCTGTTTCCATGCTGGTGCTGCCCGCCTCTGCGGTCGGCTCCAACGCGGCAGTCCAGACGGCGACGGCACTGGGCGGTCTGACCGCCGAGCAGGCCGGTTCTCTGGGTGCGCCCCTCACCCGTGGGCAGGCGGCCCGCCTCCTCACCGCATTCTCTGCTTACCGCGATACCACCACGGCACAGGGCCGCACCGGCCGCCTCTACAGCGATGTAGACAGCGACTCTCCCTATGCGGTCTACATCCGCACCGCTGTCCAGAACGGCTGGATGACCGGCTACTCCGACGGCAGCTTCCGCCCGGACAACACCGTCACGCTGGAAGAAGCCTGCACCATGGCGCTGCGCCTGCTGGGCTATGATGTGGCAAAGCTGGGCGGTACCTTCCCCACAGCTCAGCTCAGCAAGGCCAGCGCGCTGGGCCTGCGCAATGAGATCAATGCCCGTCAGGGCGAGACTCTGACCCTCGAGCAGGGTACCATGCTCTTCTACAACGCCCTCACCGCTATGAACGGCAGCGGTCAGGTCTACGCCTCCACCCTGGGCTTTGCCGTGAGCAACGGCCAGGTGGACATCTCTTCGGTCCTGCTGGACAACGTCAAGGGGCCCTTCGTGGCAGATGCCTCCACCGTCCTGCCCTTCGCCCCGGCGGCCATCTACCGCAACGACGAAGTCACCACCTCTGCGGCCCTCTCTCCCTATGATGTCTACTATTATAACGAGAGCGCCCGCACCGTCTGGCTCTACAATAAGCGTGCCGCAGGCCGCGTGACGGCTGTCTCGCCCTCGGCCAGCGCTCCGACCTCTGTGACCGTGGCCGGTGTCACCTACACCATCGCCTCGCCCTCTGTGGCCTACCAGCTGTCTTCTCTGTCCGGCGGCGGCGTGGGTCAGGTGGTCACTCTGCTGCTGGGCATGAACGATGCAGCTGTCTCCGTCCTCACCGGCGACGCGGCAGACGCTGTGTTCTACGGCGTGGTCCAGTCCTCATCCCGCACCCTCGTGGAGACGAACAGCGCTGAGGTGCAGCAGGCTGTCTCAGTCATGTGTACCGACGGCACCGCCCGCACCGTCAATGTGAACAATAAGCTCAATTTCCCGGCCGGCAAGCTGGTGGAGATCAGCGTGGACGGTGACGGCGAACGTGTCCAGTCCATCTCGCCCCGCTCGACCAGCGGCACCGTCAGCGCCGACGGCACCGCGCTGGGCGACACCCCGTTTGCAGACAATGTGCAGATCATTGATACGACGTCGGAGGGTGTGGCTGGGGCAGTTCGCCCCAGCCGCCTATCGGGGGTAACTCTGAGCGAAAGCGACATTCGCTATTACACCACCAATTCCGCAGGCCAGATCGACCGGGTCATCCTCGACGATGTGACCGGTGACCTGTGGGAGTACGCTGCGCTGGATTCTGTCCGCCGCCTGACGGACGAAGCCGCCAAGAAGATCGACAAAAAGATCAGCGACAAGGCACAGGACGCCGCAAGAGAGGCCGCAGGCCTCCCCGCTGCGACCACCGCCAAGGTAGACAAGACCGATGAGGAGACCTTCCAGGATCTGAAGAACATCCTTGTTCCCAGCACCAGCGATGTGCTCTACGGCCTCATCGACGGCAGTGTCGTCAGCTCTACCTGGAACACCCTTACCGGCAAGACGGACCAGCTGTTCAGCTATGTGCTCCGCCGCACCGGCGACAGCGTGGGCGGTACGCTGGGCGACTTCCTCAACTATCTGGGCGAGGGTGCGACCTATGTCTGCTACTCCGGCGGCAAGCAGGTGGCCTACAGCACCGCCACCAAGTACCCCATTATCGCAGGCGGCATCGCCATCGGCCGTTCTGCCGACGGCAAGACCATCAACCGGATGCTCCAGCTCTCGCCGGTAGTCATCGATAAGCTGGGCGCAGCTTCGGTCATGAGCGGCGACAAGCGCTATGAGACCGCCGACGATATGCAGGTGTATCTGTGGTCGAACGGCCAGTATTTCGCCACCTCGCTGCCCAAGATCAACACCGAGGATTATAAGCTCATCGGCTGGTACGACAACTTCGGCTGCTCCGGCGGCAGGAAGATCCGTATCCTTGTGGCCGTCAAGACGAACTGAGCCTGAAATTTCCAATCACAGAACAGCAGCCTCGCGGCAGATGAAGCGGGGCTGCTGTTTCGTTCTCCCATTTGCCACACGCCCTATTTCGTGTTACAATAAAAACTGGAAAAATTGCGGAAAAAGGAGGTGCGGCAATGATACGCATTGCTCTGGTCGAGGACGAGGCAGAGGTGCGGGCGCAGCTTCAGGGCTATGTGCAGCGGCACACCCGGCAGTACGGCACCGAATTCGCGGTGACGGAGTTCGCCGACGGCATGGAGCTGCTGGATGATTACCGCCCGGTGTACGACATCCTGTTTCTGGACGTGGAGATGAAGCATCTGGACGGAATGGAGACGGCCCGGCGGGTGCGGGAGCTGGACAAGGACGTCATCATTGTTTTCATCACGAATATGGCGCAGTACGCCATCGGCGGGTACGCGGTGGGCGCGCTGGACTATGTGCTCAAGCCGGTGCCTTATTTTGCGTTTTCGCAGCAGCTGCGCAAGGCCGAAGAACAGCTGCGCCGCCGCGCACGGCATTATCTGGCCCTGCCGGTGGAGGGCGGGATGCGGCGGCTGGATTCGTCCCTCATCTATTATCTGGAAAGCGAGGGACACCGCGTCCATTTTTATACCGAAGAGGGCGATTTCGTGGCGGCAGGCACCCTGAAAGCCTTTGAGGAAAAGCTGGCCGAGCGGCCCTTTGCCCGCTGCAACAGCGGCTACCTTGTCAATCTGGCACAGGTGAAGAGCGTGCAGCAGGGGATGGTGCAGGTGGGACCCTACGAATTGCAGGTCAGCCGCCCCCGGCGGAAAGCCTTCCTCGCGGCGCTGGCCGACCACATCGGGGGTGAGGGCGCATGACGGCACTGCCCAACATCCCGCGCCTGTATACGGCGCTGGCTGAGTGTCTGGCCGTGGGCATCTACGCCCTGCCGCTGGGCATCCGCTTCGGCAAAACGGCCACCATCGCTGCCAGTGCGGCATGGGCGCTGGCCCTGAGTGCTTTTTTGCAGGCCACGGGCAGCGTTCCGCTGGCGTGGTGGATCCCCTGCATGGCGGCAGCTGTGGGGATACAGTATTTATACCTCTGGGTCACCCGCACCATCTCCCTGCTGGAAGCGGGCTATGTCTGCGCCCGGGCCTTCGTTCTGGCAGAGCTGGCGGCCAGCGCCGAGTGGCAGCTGCACTGCTTCCTCTGGCCTCAGCGCAGCGGGGCCGACGGCCTGTCACTGCTGCTTCTGGTGGTGGTCTATGGCGGCGTTTTCGGCTGCATCTGGGTGCTGGAGCATAAGCACACCAGCCCCAAGGGCCATATCGTCATCAGCGGAAAAGCGGCCCTCGTGGCCGTCGTCATGGCGGCGATGGTCTTCGCGGTGAGCAACCTGCTGTTCTTGGGCGACCGCGAGGTGGACATGAGCGTCTACTACATCCGCACGCTGGTGGACATCTGCGGCGTGCTCATCCTGACGGTCCAGCACGAACAGCTGCGGGAGGCGGCGCTCCACAGCGAGCTTGCCGCCATGGACGAGGTGCTCCACCGCCAGTACGAGCAGTACAAGCGGAGCAAGGAGGGCATCCGGCTCATCAACAGCCGCTATCATGAGCTGAAGATTCAGATCGCGGACATCCGCGCCGAGCGCGACCGGGCCAAGCAGGACGCGGCTCTGGCCCGGATGGAGAGCGGCCTCCGGCAGTATGAGGCCGAGAACAAGACGGGCAACCCGGTATTGGATACCCTATTGACCGCCAAAAGCATGGACTGCCAACAGCGCGGCATCAACATGACCAGCGTGGCCGACGGCAGCCAGCTGGGCTTTCTGAGCACGCGGGAGCTGTGTACCCTTGTGGGCGCGCCGCTGGACAACGCCATCGAGAGCGTGCTGGCCGAGCCTGACTCCGAAAAGCGTCTGCTGCGGGTGGCCATCTATAACCAGAGCGGCTGCGTGATGCTCCGCTTCGAGAACTACTGCGCCCAGCCCGTGGAGCTGGGCGCGGACGGCCTGCCCGTCCACAACGCCCACGGCGGCTACGATCTGCAGGGCGTGCAGGCGGCCGCCCAGCGCCACGACGGCACCATGACCCTTCATTGGGCCGACGGCTGGTTTACCCTGCGGATCCTGCTGCCGGTCCCATCGTGAGAAACGTCTCTGTCATCGCACAGCGATGACGGAGAGGTTTTGTTATTCTGCACAATAAAACCGCGCTCAGAATTGTAGATTAGCACAATAAAATTTGGAATCAAATTGAAACTTCTGCAAAATATGCCTCCAAAATGACAGATTGTGAAGATGTTTGTGAATTTTCTTTGAATCCATTTATAATAGAGGCAACGCTCCGGGAGCTGTGCCCGGGAAATATGGATTCAGAATAAGGAGGAAGAAAATTATGTTGTCCATCAATCTGGATGATGTAATGCAGGTAGTTTCGAACATTCAGAACTATCTGATTGCATTCGGCGTCGTCCTCGTACTCGCGCTCCTCGTGATGTTCGCGGTGCGGAAGATGCCCAAAGCGAAAAAGAAGATGATCCGTGCGCAGTCCGGCCTCGCCATTCTGCTGGCGCTGGCGATTGTCGTCAACCTCATCTGCACCGGCCCCATGTCCACCATGCTGGACCTGGTCTCCGGCGAAGGCTCCATCAGCGAAGAGACCTCCGCAGAGGCCACCGAGCTGGTCAATGAGATCACCCAGGAAGGCATCGTTCTGGCACAGAACGACGACAACATCCTGCCTGTGGCTTCCGGCTCCAAGCTGAACGTCTTCGGCTGGGCTTCCACCAGCCCCTGCTACGGCGGCACCGGTTCCGGCGCTCTGAACGACGCTTACCCTGTCACCGACCTGCTCACCGGTCTGCATGATGCAGGCATCGAGACCAACGACGAGCTGAGCAAGTTCTACACCGATTACTGCTCCACCCGCCCCAGCGTCGGCATGGCACAGCAGGACTGGACCCTGCCCGAGCCGAATGTCAGCCTGTACACCGACGAGATGATGGCAAACGCCAAGGCATATTCTGACACCGCTATGGTCGTCATCACCCGCGTCGGCGGCGAGGGCGCAGACCTTCCCACCGATATGTCTGCTGTCGTGGACGGCAGCTGGGTCCGCCGTGTGGCAGATTACCGTGGTTCTCAGCGCGGTGCCGGCTACTACAACGGCACTTACGATGACAGCCTGAACGAGGGCAATGACTGGGATAAGGGCGACCACTTCCTGCAGCTGTCCAACCGCGAGGAAGAGCTCATCGACCTCGTCACTTCCAACTTCGACAACGTCATCGTCGTTTACAACGGCGCAAACGCTTTCGAGATGGACTGGGTCAAGAACTACCCCCAGATCAAGGGCGTCCTGCTCTGCCCCGGCACCGGTCAGTCCGGCTTTGAGGGCTTTGGCCGCGTGGTCGCCGGTGAGGTCAACCCCTCCGGCCGTACCGCTGACACCTATGCTGCTGACCTGACCGCTTCTCCGTGGTGGAACAACTTCGGTGACTTCAAGTACACCAACGCCACCGAGCTGGATTCCGATTCCAGCTTCTTCGACCCCGCAGGCGCTACTGCATCCTTCGTCAACTACGCTGAGGGCATCTATGTCGGCTACAAGTTCTATGAGACTGCTGCCGATGAAGGCCTCATCGACTACGACAAGGAAGTTGTCTATCCCTTTGGCTACGGCCTGAGCTACACCACCTTCACCCAGAAGATGAGCGACATCACCAGCGACGGCAGCAGCCTGAAGTTCTCTGTCACCGTCACCAATACCGGCTCTGCTGCCGGCAAGGATGTCGTGGAGATCTATAATGATCCTCCGTACACCAACGGCGGCATTGAGAAGGCCTCCGCAAACCTGCTGGACTTCGCCAAGACCAGCGAGCTTGCCCCCGGCGAGAGCGAGACCATCGACTTCACCATCCCGGTCGAGGATCTGGCTTCCTACGATTACAAGAACAACGGCTGCTATGTGCTGGAGGCTGGCGATTACATCATCAGCACCAACTCTGACTCCCACAATGTTCTGGATTCCAAGACCTACACTGTTGCTTCCGACATCGTTTACAACGAGTCCAACAAGCGCGAGAGCGACGCTGTTGCAGCGACCAATCAGTTCGATTTCGCAGAGGGCGAGATCACCTATCTGTCCCGTGCGGACGGTTTTGCAAACTATGCTGAGGCCACTGCCGCTCCTGCTGATTACAACATGAGCGATGAGGTCAAGGCTGTCTTCGACAACGCACACACCTACACTGAGGTCAACTACGAGAAGGACGATGACCCCAACGCAGAGGACATCACCACCGGCGCAAAGAACGGCCTCAAGCTGGCTGACCTGCGCGGCGTGGATTACAACGATTCCAAGTGGGATGACCTGCTGGATGAGATGAGCATCGACGACCTGCAGCAGACCATCGGCTTCGGCGGCTATCAGACTGCAGCTGTGGACAGCATCGGCAAGGTGCGCACCAACGACTGTGACGGCCCTGCGTCCATCAACAACAACTTCACCGGCGTCGGCTCTGTCGGTTTCCCGGCTGCTACCCTCATCGGCATGACTTGGAGCAAAGATCTGGCACACGACTTCGGCGACAGCATCGGCAAGATGGCCAACGAGATGAACACGTCCGGCTGGTATGGCCCGGCAATGAACATCCACCGCACCGCTTTTGCAGGCCGTAACTTCGAGTACTACTCGGAGGACGGTGTCCTGTCCGGTGCTATGGCCGCAAACGCCATCGCAGGCGCACAGGAGCACGGCGTCTACGCTTACATGAAGCACTTCGCCCTGAACGATCAGGAAGGCAACCGTACTTCTATGCTGGCTACCTGGTCCAACGAGCAGGCTATCCGCGAGATCTACCTCAAGCCCTTCGAGATGTCTGTCAAGGATGCTGACTGCCACGCTGTCATGTCTTCCTTCAACTACATCGGCAGCCGCTGGGCTGGCGGCTGCAAGGAGCTGCTGCAGAACGTCCTGCGCGGTGAGTGGGGCTTCCTCGGCTTCGTCGAGACCGACTACTTCGGTGTCTACGGCTACATGACCGCTGATCAGGCTGTCCGCAACGGCGGCGACCTGATGCTCTGCACCACCGGCAACGATTACAACAAAGTGACCGTTCTGACCAACAGCAGCAAGCAGGCAATGCGCACCTCTGCCAAGAACATCCTCTACACCGTGGTCAACAGCCGCGCTTATGAGGCTGAGAACCTGAACCCCGGCATGGCAAAGTGGAAGATCGTCCTGATCGGTGCTGACGTCGTGGCCGCGCTGCTCATCGTTGGCCTGGAGTACACCGCCATCAAGAACTACAAGAAGCGCAAGGAAGAAGAGGAAGAAGTCTAAACCGGACCCTCTCTCCATGCAGCACCTGAACTGAACCAACGGCAAAGGCCCGCTGCACCAGACAGCGGGCCTTTGCCCTGCTCAGGATAAAATGAGGAAAATGCGATGAAGCATACCGACATCATCCAAACCCTGAACTTAGAGCAAAAATGCGCTCTGCTCTCGGGTGAGACTGTCTTTACCACCCGCGCTCTGCCCGGCAAGGGCATCCCGGCCATCACCCTTTCGGACGGCCCCAACGGTGTCCGCAAGCAGGCCGGTGCCGCCGACCATCTGGGCCTCAACCCCAGCGTTCCGGCAACCTGCTTTCCGACCTCTTCCGCCACTGCGTGCAGCTGGGATGAGAAGCTGGGCGAAGCCGTGGGCGAGGCACTGGGCGAGGAAGCCGCCGCACAGGAAGTGGCTGTCCTGCTCGGCCCCGGCCTGAACATCCAGCGCAGCCCCCTCTGCGGCCGCGACTTCGAGTATTTCTCGGAGGACCCCATCCTCGCGGGCAGGATGGCCGCTGCCTATGTGCGGGGCATCCAGAAAAACGGCATCTCTGCCTGCCCCAAGCACTTTGCGGTCAACAGTCAGGAGCTGCGCCGCATGGCCAGCGACTCGGTGCTCGATGAGCGCACCCTGCGGGAGCTGTATCTGACCGGCTTCGAGATCGTGGTCAAAGAGGCAAAGCCCAAGACCATCATGACCTCCTACAACCTCATCAACGGCACCTATGCCAACGAGAATGCCCACCTGCTGCAGGATATTCTGCGGAAGGACTGGGGCTTCGACGGGGCCGTCGTCACCGACTGGGGCGGCTCCAATGACCACGCCCTCGGTGTGAAGAACGGCTCCACCCTCGAAATGCCCTGTCCCGGCGGCGACTCCATCCGGGAGCTGATGAAGGCCGTACAGGACGGCAAAATTTCCGAGGCCGACGTGGACGCCCGCCTCGACGAGATGCTGGAGCTGGTGCTCTCCACCCACGCTGCGGTGGAAAAAGCGCCCCGCACCTTCGACGCGGCCGCGCACCATAAGCTTGCCCGCCGCGCGGCCGCAGAGAGCATCGTCCTGCTCAGGAACGAGGGCGGCATCCTGCCGCTCAAGCCCAGTGAGAAGCTGGCCGTCATCGGCGACTTTGCCGAGACGCCCCGCTATCAGGGCGCAGGCTCCAGCGCCGTCAACGCCCTGCAGGTGGACACCCTGCTGGACTGCATCAAGGCCGACGACAGCGGCATCACCCTCGTGGGCTATGCCTCCGGTTTCGAGCGTCAGGGTGCAGCTGACGCCGAGAAGCTGGAAGAGGCTGTGGCCCTCGCAAAGAAGGCTGACACCGTTCTGCTCTGCCTCGGTCTCGATGAACTGCGGGAGAGCGAAGGCCTTGACCGCGCCGACATGAAGCTGGCCGAGAACCAGCAGCGGCTTCTGGCCGCTGTGGCTGCCGTCAACCCGAACGTCGTCGTTCTGCTGAGCGCCGGTGCGCCGGTAGAGACGCCGTGGGCCGGCCAGTGCAGGGCGCTGGTCTACGGCGCACTGGGCGGACAGGCAGGCGCCGGCGCAGCCGCAGACGTCCTCACCGGCAAGCTCTGCCCCTGCGGCAAGCTGTCCCAGACCTGGGCGCAGGCTCACGACGATACCCCCGCCAAGGCGAACTTCGGCGGCGAGGGCCGGAATGTGGAGTACCGAGAGGGCCTGTATGTGGGCTACCGGTACTATCAGACCGCCGGTGTGCCGGTGGCGTTCCCCTTCGGCTACGGCCTGAGCTACACCACCTTCGAGTACAGTGATTTGAAGCCAGACGAGAAGGGCGTGACCCTCACCGTCACCAACACCGGCAGCTGTGCCGGTGCCGAGATCGTCCAGCTCTACGTCGCAAAGCAGGACGCAAAAATCTTCCGTCCGGCGCAGGAGCTGAAGGGCTTTGCAAAGGTCTTCCTCGCCCCCGGCGAGAGCAGGACGGTGAGCATCGCTCTGGACGACAAGGCGTTCCGCTACTGGAACGTCAGGACTGACCGCTGGGAAGTCGAAGGCGGAAGCTATCAGCTCCGCGTGGGTGCATCCAGCGCGGACATCCGGCTGACGGCGGAAGTCTCCGTCAAGGGGACCGACGCTCCCGACCCCTACGAGGGTCTCGACCTGCTCCACTACGTCTCCGGCCAGATCACCTATGTGACCGACGCCGAGTTCGAGGCTCTGCTGGGCCACCCGATCCCGGAGGATGTCGTCCGCATCGACCGGAACATGACGCTGGGCGAGATGGACCATGGCCGCAGTCCGCTGGGCTGGGTGGCACAGAAGGTGCTGCGCTGCCGTCTGGACAGCAGCTTTGCAAAAGGCACCCCCGACCTGAACACCGTGTTCCAGTATAATATGCCGCTGCGCGCGCTGGCCAAGATGACCAACGGCATGGTGAGCATGGGCATGGTGGACGGCCTCGTCTGGGAACTGAAAGGCTTCTGGCTCGTGGGCATCCTTCGGGTCATCTATGAGTTCGTCAAGAATCTCATCCTGAACAGCCAGATGGAAAACCGGCTCAAAAACAGCTGAAAGGAACAAGGCCATGAATTTCTGGAATAACTTTGCTGCAAAGCATCCGGCCGCGGCCAAATGGGTGCGGGAGGGTGGACTGTTCGTCATCGTGTCCAACCTCATCACCCTGTTCAAATACCTGCTTCTGCAGTTCCTGCCCAAGGCATTTGCAAGCCTGCCGGTGGTGGACTTCGGCTGGCCGGGCATCGACATCACCCTGTTCGGCGAGACCTTCAAGTGGAACATCCTCGGCTACGACGCCGCCCACGGCGGTCTGCCCTACTTCTGCGCCTACATGGTGGCCATGGTCATCGGCGAGTGCATCAATTTCCCCATCCAGCGCAACCTTGTCTTCCGCAGCAAGGGCAGCCTCGCCAGGCAGATCGGCTGGTATCTGCTGGCTTTCTGCCTCATCACCTGCATCGTCAACTCCATCAACTGCATCTGGGTGGCTGTGGCCGGTCTGCTGGTGCCTGATTTCATCTACAACATCGGCACCACGGTGCTCAACGGCGGCATCTCGATGGTCATCTTCTTCTTCGTGAACAAGATCATCTTCCCCGAAGGCGAAACCGCAAAATAATCTGTCATCTTCTTTATTTTCATCATTTTCTTCATCCGAACTGGCAGGCATCGCCTCGCCGGGCTCATCCTTGCAGGCATCCTGGCGGCTACGATGTCCACGGCGGACAGCCAGATGCTGGCCGTCTGCGTGGTGGTCAGCCTCGTGACCCCGGCTCCCACGGAGGATATTCTGGCCGAGTTCGACGCGGCAAAATAACCGGTAAAAACAAGAGGAGGGCCTGTGCTGAAACCCGGCACAGGCTCTCCTTTTATGCTTGTGTGACGCTTCCGTGCTCCACTCGGTATACCTTGTCAAACTGCTTCATGAACGCCCCCGAGACGTCGTGGGTGATGGCCACCACCATGCAGGGGAGAGCGAGCAGATTTTCCATGACCTGTCCGCTGGTGTCGGGGTCGAGGCTGGCGGTGATCTCGTCGGCGATGATGAGGTCGTACCGGCGAAGTGCCAGCCGTGCGATGCCGATGCGCTGGCGCTGCCCGCCCGAGAGATTCTTGCCGTTCTCGCTGATGAGGGTGTCGAGGCCGTCGGGCAGGGTGCTCACCCAGTCGGTGAGGCCCGCCGTCCCGATGGCGTGGGAAAGCTGAGCCTCGGGGAAGTCTGCGCCGAGGCAGATGTTGCTGCGGAGGGTGTCATTGAAGAGATAGGTTGTCTGGGCAATGTAGCCTACCCGCTGGTAGAGGCTCTGACGGTCGATGTCCCGCAGCTGCTGGCCGTTGAAGAGGATGCTGCCGGTATAGTCTGGGTAGTACTGGAACAGCAGCTTTGCCAGTGTAGACTTGCCGCAGCCGCTTTCTCCTACGAGGACGGCTTTTTCCTGCCCGGAGACCGTCAGCCGGACGCCGCGCAGCACCGGTGCAGCGGCTCCGGGGTAGGCAAAGCCGGTGTCCTTGCACTCGATGTGCTCGAGTTTATCGATGGCCCGGCCCGCAGAGACTTTTTCCGGGCCGGACATGGCTGCTTCCAGCCGCTGACGAATGCCCTTCGAAGATCTGACCTTGGCCCAGCACTGGGCGATCTGATTACAGGGCGTGATGACGAAGTTCGCCATGCTGGCGGCGGTGGAGACGGTGCCCATCGTCAGCCGCCCGTCGAAAGCGAGAAAAAGACCCACCAGCATGACGATGGGGAAGATGAGGTTGCTGATGAGAGAGGTGTTGACCACCATGGCGTTGAGGCTCTGCTGGTAGGCCTGCTCGCTGTCGCGGGCCTGCCGGGCAGCGTCCCGGTGGCGGGCGGCATAGGCGTCCTCCCGCAGAAAGCCCCGGATGACCTCGAACCCGCCCAGAAGCTCCTTGAGCTGCTGGGTGTAGCCCGCCATCTGGAGCGAAAAAGCGTCTCGGGAGGCTTTGAGCCGCTCATTCATCTTCCGGGGCAGGACCAGCGGCGGCACGGTCACAAGCAGGATGGCCGCCAGCATCACCGGGCTGATGTAAAGGTACATCCCCAGCGCACAGAGCATGATGCCGCCCCAGAATGCAATGTTGAAGAGGGACATATAATAGTCGTCGTAGAGGGTGCGCAGGTCGGTGGTCAGCAGGGAGAGATAGGCTGCGTCGCCCTCCCGCTGATATTGGGACACCGGGCGGCGCAGCACCCGCTCCATGACCTGTCCCCGTACCTGCTCCACGGCACCGCAGGCGAGTTTTGTAAAGGAGCGGCGGCTCAGCCGTTCGAAAAACCAGCTGGTGAAGGTGATGAGGAACACCAGCCCCATATAGCCCAGCGCCTCCTGCTTGCTCTTGGAGTCGATGAGCCACTTGAGCTGGAAGTTTTTCAGCGGCGCGAAAAAGGATACCGCCGCTGTAAAGAGCGCGAAGAGCATGAGCTTCACCCAGTGGTGTCGGAAGTAGTCGTTGACCGTCTGATTTTTCATAAGCAATACCCCTTATATATCCCGAAAGGCCTCCTGCCGCCGTGCAGAATTTGGACTAAGTATAACATGATTCCGCAAAAAAAAAAAACAGGCCTCGCCATTTTTTGCGAGTGGAGAGATGCTTGACAAAAGAGGAAATTGCTACTATACTAAAAACAAGGAAAAGGCACTGCCTGCAAAATGGTCAGCTCCTTACCGGCATCTAGTTAAAAAAGATTGACCGATCCGTTGGGGAACAGAGGCGGTCAATCTTTTTTGCTTTTGGAATAATGTTTCGCTCGAGGTCTGCCCCGAAAGACATCCCGTGAAATCATCCATGTCACATTGATGACGCCGATGATGACTGTAGCCAGAAGGTTCAGTGCGCTAAAAACAATATTCAAAACTTCCATAATGGAATCCTCCTTTGGGTTATCCTGTGTAAACATTCAGACCGTCCGGAGGAAGACAAAAAATTGAACACCTCCGGACATCAGATGCCGGGAGGAGTTTGACCACCTGTATTTGCAATACAGCGCCTTTTCACTCATAGAGTATCATAAAACGCGAGATAATACAAGAAAAACCCGCCCGGCTTCCTTTTAACAGGGAACCCGGGCGGGTTTTGACTTATGGCCTTATGTAAGAGGTGCCGTCAGCTTACAGCTGGGGGCCGGCGGAGACCAGAGCCTTGCCGTGCTCGTTGCCCTCGTACTTTGCGAAGTTCTTGATGAAGCGGCCAGCCAGATCCTTGGCCTTCTCTTCCCACTGAGCGGCATCTGCGTAGGTGTCGCGGGGGTCGAGGATAGCGGGGTCAACGCCGGGCAGAGCAGTGGGGACCTCGAAATCGAAGTAGGGGATCTTCTTGGTGGGAGCCTCGTTGATGGCACCGCTCAGGATAGCGTCGATGATGCCGCGGGTATCCTTGATGGAGATGCGCTTGCCGGTGCCGTTCCAGCCGGTGTTGACCAGATAAGCCTTGGCGCCGCTCTTCTGCATCTTCTTGACCAGCTCCTCAGCGTACTTGGTGGGGTGCAGCTCCAGGAAGGCCTGACCGAAGCAGGCGGAGAAGGTGGGGGTGGGCTCGGTGATGCCGCGCTCGGTGCCGGCCAGCTTTGCGGTAAAGCCGGACAGGAAGTAGTACTGGGTCTGCTCCGGGGTCAGGATGGAGACGGGAGGCAGGACGCCGAATGCATCAGCGGACAGGAAGATGACATTCTTGGCTGCGGGTGCAGAAGAGATGGGGCGGACGATGTTCTGGATGTGGTCGATGGGGTAGGAGACGCGGGTGTTCTCGGTCACGCTCTTGTCGGCGAAATCGATGTGGCCCTCAGCGTCCAGAGTGACGTTCTCCAGCAGAGCGTTGCGCTTGATGGCGTTGTAGATGTCGGGCTCAGAGTCCTTGTCCAGGTTGATGACCTTAGCGTAGCAGCCGCCCTCGAAGTTGAAGACGCCGTTGTCGTCCCAGCCGTGCTCGTCATCGCCGATGAGCAGACGCTTCGGGTCGGTGGACAGGGTGGTCTTGCCGGTGCCGGACAGACCGAAGAAGATGGCGGTGTTCTTGCCCTCCATGTCGGTGTTGGCGGAGCAGTGCATGGAAGCCATGCCCTTCAGCGGCAGGAAGTAGTTCATCATGGAGAACATACCCTTCTTCATCTCGCCGCCGTACCAGGTGTTGACGATGACCTGCTCCCTGCTGGTGATGTTGAACAGCACAGCAGTCTCGGAGTTCAGGCCCAGCTCCTTGTAGTTCTCGACCTTAGCCTTGGAAGCGTTGTAGACAACGAAATCAGGCTCGAAGTTTGCCAGCTCCTCAGCGGTGGGCTTGATGAACATATTGGTGACGAAATGTGCCTGCCAGGCCACTTCCATGATGAAGCGGACGGCCATGCGGGTGTCCTTGTTGGCGCCGCAGAAAGCATCCACGACGTACAGGCGCTTGTTGGAGAGCTCCTTCTTGGCGATCTCCTTCACAGCTTCCCAGGCTTCCTGAGAAGCGGGGTGGTTGTCGTTCTTGTACTCGTCGCTGGTCCACCACACGGTGTCCTTGGAGTTCTCGTCCATGACGATGAACTTATCCTTGGGGGAGCGGCCGGTGTAGATGCCGGTCATGACGTTGACAGCGCCCAGCTCGCTGACCTGGCCCTTCTCGTAGCCTTCCAGTTCGGGCTTGGTCTCCTCGTCGAACAGCTGCTCGTAAGAGGGGTTGTACACGATCTCGGTCGTGCCGGTGATACCATACTTGCTCAGATCCAACTTTGCCATGATACTTATACCTCTTCTTTCGTTCAGATCCGTCGCCCAGACACCAGCGGGAAGCTGCCCTCAGCCAAAAGGACACCGCAAAAGGACGACGAAAAGAAATACAGATGCGTATTCTCCTGTATATCATTATACATAAATCGGGGCTGAAATCAACCGGCGGAGCGGTTTTCTTCGGGTAAAAGCAACAAATCTTATTAAGAATCCGTGGTATTTGAGACAGTTTCGTAAAAATCCTGGTCCGTTTGTCTGCACAAATTAAAGATTTTATGCCAAAAACAAATCTTTGATAAAATTTTATCGATTTGGAATACAAGGAGCGGAAAACAGGAGAGAAGAGGCTGCAATTTTGGGCCGCGAAAAAACGTATTATAAGTAGAGACACAAAATATTTGTGGATATTTTGCGATTTATCTGGAAAAAACGCACAACTTATGATATACTGAGTCAATCTGACCCGCGGCCATGAGCCGCCAGCATGGAGAAACAACGACGATGAAGACGCTTTACATATTTCTTACCCGCTCCGGCACTCTGCTCTCGAACCTCGTGTACAGCCTGACCGGTGCGCAGTACACCCACATCTCCCTTGCCTTCGACGAGGACCTGAGCACCCTCTACAGCTCTACCCGCAAGAATGGTTATACCATGTTCCCCGCAGGTCCCAGCCGGGAGTACCTGAACCGGGGCGTGTTCCTCATGCGGGAGAACATCCCCTGCGCCCTCTACGCGCTGGAAGTGACGGATGAGGCCTACACCCGCGCCAAGCGCCGCACCCAGCACATGATGCACCACGGGGAGCTCTACCGCTTCAATTCGCTGGGTCTGCTGCTCTGCTGGATGCATATCCGCTGGCAGCGCCGTCGGCATTATTTCTGCTCCCAGTTCGTCAGTGAGGTGCTCCAGAAGAGCGGTGCGCTGGAGCTGCCAAAGCCCAGCACCCTCATGCACCCCAGCGACTACGCCGAGCTGCCCGAGCTGCGCTGCCTCTACCGCGGTACGCTGGCCGGCCTGCCCCAGCGCCAGAGCATGGAGCTGGGCGAGGTGGAGAGCGTCATGGGTCTTTACCTGAACGTCCTTCTGGGGGCTGTGAAGGGCAGAGTGCATCGGCTGTTCTGATTCTTTGAAAAATTTGCTGAAAAATTGAAAATGCCTGTTGACAAAGCGGGTGCGCTGTGCTAAAATAATCGAGTCGGGAACAACACCCGATGCAATGGTAGTATGGCCCGTTGGTCAAGCGGTTAAGACAGAGGCCTCTCACGCCTTTAACATCGGTTCGATTCCGGTACGGGTCACCATTTTAGTAGTAAAACGGCTCTGCGCCGTTTTATATAGATGCCTCTTTAGCTCAGTCGGTTAGAGCACCTGACTGTTAATCAGGGTGTCGCCTGTTCGAGTCAGGCAAGAGGCGCCAGTAAAGCGATGGAAGTTTTCCATCGCTTTTTCTTTTTTGCCCGTTCCGGTGCGGCTTTTGTTGACAGGGAAAGCGGCGGGGGATATACTTATAAAAAAATGAACCTCTCAGGCCGTCTGCGGCGTCCAGCTCTCCTGATAGGAGAGTCCTTGGCAAAACCGAAAACTTACCCTTTTCGCCAGAGCCTCCCCCATCAGGGGAGGCGGCACAGCGTCAGCTGTGACGGAGAGGCTGAGGAAAAATGCGCCTGATGAAAAAGGAGAAAAGTATGAAACAGATCATTCTGACGGGCGACCGCCCGACGGGCCGGCTCCATGTCGGCCACTATGTCGGCTCTCTGAAGGAGCGTGTCCGGCTGCAGAACTCGGGCAAGTTCGACGAGATCTATATCATGATCGCTGACGCACAGGCCCTCACCGACAACGCCGACAATCCGGAGAAGGTGCGCCAGAACGTCCTGCAGGTCGCTCTGGACTATCTGGCCGTGGGCATCGACCCCGCCAAGGCACACATCTTCATCCAGTCCATGGTGCCGGAGCTGACCGAGCTGAGCTTCTATTATATGAACCTCGTCACCGTCTCCCGCCTGCAGCGCAACCCCACCGTCAAGGCCGAGATCCAGCAGAAGAACTTCGAGTCCAGCATTCCGGTGGGCTTCTTCACTTACCCCATCAGTCAGGCTGCGGACATCACCGCCTTCAAGGCCACTACCGTCCCCGCAGGCGAGGACCAGCGCCCCATGATCGAGCAGTGCTGCGAGATCGTCCATAAGTTCAACGCCGTCTACGGTGAGACTCTGGTGGAGCCGGAGATCGTTCTGCCCCAGAACAGCGCCTGCCTGCGCCTGCCCGGCACCGACGGCAAGGCCAAGATGAGCAAGAGCCTCGGCAACTGCATCTACCTTTCCGACGAGCCTGAGGACATCAAGAAGAAGATCATGTCCATGTACACCGACCCGAACCACCTGCGCGTGCAGGACCCCGGCAAGGTGGAGGGCAACCCCGTCTTCATCTATCTGGATGCATTCAGCCGTCCGGAGCACTTTGCCGAGTTCCTGCCCGAGTACCAGAACCTCGACGAGCTGAAGGCACACTATCAGCGCGGCGGTCTGGGCGACGTGAAGGTGAAGAAGTTCCTGAACAGCGTCATGCAGGCCGAGCTGGAGCCCATCCGCAGCCGCCGCAAAGAGTGGGAGCAGCGCCTGCCCGAGGTCGTGGAAATTCTGAAGGAAGGCAGCGCCGTGGCCGAAAAGACCGCCGCCGCCACCCTCGCCGAGGTGCGCAAGTCCATGAAAATCGATTACTTCACGGATGATAACCTGCTGAAATAACAAGGCGTAAACGAAAATGCCCTTGCAGAACGCTAAAAATAGCTTCGGCAGGGGCATTTTTCATAAGAATTGCGAGCCGGTGACGAGAGAATGACTGGATATAAAAAGTATTTCGACGCGTATTGCAGGGAGCATGGGCTGAATCTGTATTTGTCCTTTGAGATGCCTGCCGGATACAAAACAGCAAAGGGAACATTTGACGCTTCCAGCAGAACTGTGTTTATAAATGCAGAGGGGCTGGACAAAGAGCCTGAGTACGAAAGAATATTCTATCTTTTTCATGAGCTGCGGCACGCATCCCAGTATCTTGAATCGGAGCGATTTAATGAGACGATAAATCGAAGCGTTCAGTATATCATCATGTTCGACGGGACTTGCTATAAACTGGTGGAAAATCATTATCTGAAATGTAAATTAGAAGGTAGCGAAGGATATTTTACAAGCCTGTATCTCGGACAACCGCATGAAGTCGATGCGAATACATTTGCCTATGAGCAGACCCGAAAAATCTGCGGGGATTCGGCAGGACTAAAAGAGCTGTTTGATTTCTGGATGCCGCGTCAGGTGATTCTGAACGGTACATATGATAGGATTTTTTCGCTGATTGACGAGAAAACCAAAGGGATGACCTGATTCCAAGGCACAAAAATGCCGCTCTCCTATCAAGGGAAGAGCGGCATTTGTTATTTCCTTAAATCTTCAAAAAGTTCATCCAAATCGGTGTAGTGCTTTACGTTGGGGTCCTTCGCAATGCGTTCAGCCTCCAACATGGCGGCAATCGTTTCCTCATTCGGACGCTCGACTTCATCAATATAATCAGGAATCATATCACTTACAGGCTGCGGTTCTTGATCTCGGAAGTGACCTTTGCGATGAACTCATCCACTTCCATCGTGGTGGTCTCGCCCTTGCGGTCACGGACGGAGACGTTGCCGGCCTCGGCTTCCTTGGCGCCCAGGACCAGCATATAAGGCACGCGGTCCACCTGCTGTGCAGCGCGGATCTTGTAGCCGATCTTCTGGTTGTCGTCGTCCAGAGCCACACGGACACCGGCCTCCACCAGCTTCTCGGTGATGGCCTCGGAATACTCGAGGGTCTTCTCGGAGACGGGCAGGACCTTGACCTGAACAGGAGCCAGCCAGGTGGGGAACTTGCCCTTGGTCTCCTCGATGAGGTAGGCCATGAAGCGGTCGAGAGAACCGAGGATCGCACGGTGCAGGACAACGGGGGTCTTCTCGGTGCCGTCCTTGTCCACATAGGTCAGGTGGAACTTTGCGGGCAGGCAGAAGTCCAGCTGGCAGGTGGACAGGGTGTACTCAGCGCCGACAGCGGGCTTGACGTTGACGTCCAGCTTGGGGCCGTAGAAAGCAGCCTCGCCGATCTCCTCGGTGAAGTGGATGCCCAGCTCGGTCAGGACCTCCCGCAGAGCGTTCTCGGCGTGGTTCCACATCGCGTCGTCGTCGTGATACTTCTTCTTGTCGGCGGGGTCACGCAGGGACAGAACGCAGCGGTAGTCGGTGATGTTGAAATCCTTGTAGGTCTCGAAGATGAGGTTGCAGACATCAGCGACTTCGCTCTTGATCTGCTCCGGAGTGCAGAACAGGTGAGCGTCGTTCTGGCAGAAGTGACGGCCGCGCTCGATGCCCTTCAGGGTGCCGGAGGACTCATAGCGGAAGTCGTGTGCGATCTCGCCGATGCGCATGGGCAGGTCGCGGTAGGAGTGGGGACGGTTTGCGTAGATCATCATGTGATGGGGGCAGTTCATCGGGCGCAGGACGTAGCTCTCGCCCTCCATCTCCATAGCGGGGAACATATTCTCGCGGTAGTGGTCCCAGTGGCCGGAAGTCTTGTACAGATTCACGGTGCCGATGCAGGGAGTCATGACGTGCAGATAGCCGCGGGCGCGCTCCTTCTCCTTGATATAGTTCTCCAGCTCCTGCCAGACAGTGTAGCCTGCGGGCAGGAACATGGGCAGACCGCGGCCGACCAGGTCGTCGGTCATGAAGAGGCCCATCTCCTTGCCGATCTTGCGGTGGTCGCGCTCACGGGCCTCCTGCTGCTCCTTCTCCCAGGCGTCCAGCTCCTCCTGATTGTGGAAAGCAACGCCGTTGATGCGGGTCAGCATCCTGTTCTCTTTGTCGTTCTTCCAGTATGCGCCGGACTGCTGGGTGATCTTGAAGGCCTTCAGAGCCTTGGTGTAGGTCAGGTGAGGTCCGATGCACATATCGACGTACTCGCCCTGCTGGAAGAAGCTGAACTCGGTCTCGTCGGCCAGGTCAGCCATGTGCTCGACCTTATAGTTCTCGTGGCGCTCTTCCATCAGCTTGACGGCCTCTGCGCGGGGCAGGATGAAGGGCTTGATGGCCAGATTCTCTTTGGTGATCTTGTGCATCTCCTTCTCGATGTTGGCCAGATCCTCGTCGGTCAGCTTGGTGTCGCCGAGGTCAACGTCGTAGTAGAAGCCGTTCTCGGTGGCGGGGCCGAAGGCGAAGTCAGCCTCCGGGTAGAGGCGCTTGATGGCCTGAGCCATGACGTGGGCTGCGGTGTGACGGATGACGTGCAGTTCCTGGTCCTGCGGGCATTCGTCCACATGACCGTCCTTATAGATGATCTTCATGGTGTTACTCCTTCTTGACATGAAAAATGCGTTTGGTATAACAAAAAAAGACGCTTCACCCCGCATTTGCTCTACGGGATGAAGCGCCTTTGAAAGAATCCAACTGCGTTCCACGGTTCCACCCGAATTGCGTGCTGCTGCACGCCACTCGCTGTGCTGTAACGGGCGCACCCGGCAGAGGTTCGCCTCTGCACTCTGCGGTGGTAGAAGTCCGGCACATGGCAGGCTGCTTGCAGCGCGTCCTTCCGGACGGCAGCCCTCTCTGCGGCATGGAGAACGGGACTTTGGTTTGTCCGCATCATCGTTTTGGGACATTTGATTTTGACGCACCGGCGGCAGAAAACCTGCGCACACGGCGCATCACAGGATGAAGCTACAGATGATTGTAGCACGGGGCGCAGAAAAAATCAAGGGCTGGCCTGCAGAAATTTAGACTGGACAATTCTTGCACTTTTAGGCGAAATATGGTATCGTATAGATGCCGCCTCTGGCGGCAAGGCGCTGACCACAAACACAGGCGGCTGTCCCTTACCGGTACCTGAGTGCCGGGTAAGGCGATTTTCTTGGAGATTCGCGCTCCCCCGACGCTTAAGGGCGGAAAGGGGGGATAAGAGCCATGAGCATTTTGGAATTTACCGCGTTGCTCTCGCTTCTCGGCGGTGCAATTTATGTGACGTTTCAAATCACTTGGACTGTATCTCACAGCGACGATAAAAACAAGAAAAATGACCGCCTCTGAGTTCCCCAACTAGTCGCGGTCATTTTCTTGACTCATTATGGTGAGGGACCAGCCGTTTGCGGGCCAGCGCCTTTTCTATTTGTAGTATAACCAGAAATATCGGATTTGTCAAGGAACGGAGCGACGCGCTGCCGTTCCTTTTTTATTTTCTGAGCCGCTTCCCCCAGCTCTCCGTATACTCCGACAGCAGCTTCTCCGTCACAAAGAGCTGACTGCTGTAGAGGCCGTGGGTGCCGGAGAGCATATAACAGACGCCGCAGCCCAGCGCGATGAGCTCCAGCCCCACGCCGCCGAACAGCTCATAGGCCAGCAGGATGGAGGGGATAAGCGTATTGGCTGCGCCGCAGAACACCGAGACGAGGCCCACGGCGGCGGAGAACCCGGCGGGCAGGCCCAGCAGCGGGCCGAACGCACAGCCGAAGGTCGCACCGATGTAGAAGCTGGGGACGACCTCGCCGCCCTTGAAGCCCGCCGAGAGGGTCAGGGCCGTCAGCAGCATCTTGCAGATAAAATCCCACGGCAGGGCCTGCCCCTGCTCCACGGCGGCAGTGATGACGCCCATGCCCGCGCCGTTGTAGCGGCCCACGCCCATCAGGTAGGAGAGGGCCACCACGGCAGCACCGCCCACGACGGCACGCACCCAGGGGTTCGGCAGACGGCGGGGCATTTCGTGCTCCATGGTGTGGAGAAGCCAGCAGAATGCCCGGGCTACCAGCGCGCAGGCAACACCCAGCACAGCCACCAGCAGAGTAGAATCAATGGAAAGCGCCGGTGCGGTCAGCTCAAAATGGGTAGGAGAGATGCCGCAGGCCAGCGAGACGCCGTAGGCGATGAGGGCGGCGGCGAAGCCGGGGACGAAGGCCACCGAGAACGCGAGGCCCACGTCCTCCACCATGATGCCGAAGAGGGTCGCCGACAGCGGTGTGCCGAACAGTGCCGAGAAGAACGCCGCCATGCCGCAGGCTGTGGCCGTGCGGCGGTCGTGGTCGGAGAAGCGGAAGAGCTTTGCGATGTTGTAGCCGATGCTTCCGCCCATCTGCAAAGCCGCGCCCTCGCGTCCGGCCGAGCCGCCGCAGAGGTGGGTGAGCACCGTGCCGAAGAAGATGGCCGGCACCAGCAGCGGGCTGACGCTCTCGCCGCTGTGGACGGCGCGGATGACGTTGTTCGTCCCCATCCCTTCGCAGCCCGTTATCTTATAAAGTGCCACGATGGCAAGACCTGCCGCCGGCAGCAGCCAGAGCAGCCAGATGTGCTCGGCCCGCCACTCGGTGACATGCTCCACGGCCAGGTGGAACGCTGTGCCGACGGCACCGCAGACGAGGCCGGTGGGGACGGCCAGCAGCAGCCAGCGGGCCAGGATGGCCGCGACGGCCCGGAAGGAATAAAGCTCCCTTTTCAAAAATTCTTTCATGATAGCACTCCTGTGTTTTTTATATCCTGCCCACAAAGATAGCACGACGGACGGGCGCTGTCAAGAAACGCCAAAGCCCCGCTCCCTTGTGTGAAGGAGCGGGGCTTTGAGCTGTGTTTGGAATTATCAGAAAAAAGGAAAAAGGAGAACAATATATCCACGCCGTCTCGGCGGGATAGCGATGAAATCAGGGGGGACGCTTACTCCACGTCCTGCAGGGCGGCAAAGTCGTGGAAGCCCACCCTCTGGAGCCAGCCGCCGCCCCACATCCAGTGGCCGCAGATGGGGTAGACCACCAGCGAAATGGCTGCGGAGTAGACGCAGTAGGCTTTGAAGTTGGTGCGCTCGGCCATGGAGCCGGAGACGATGGTTGCTGCCGTGGCGCAGAAGACGGTCTGGAACACGATGTACACCCACAGCGGGATGTCGAGGCCCAGATGAGAATAATCACCCTTCTGTCTGCTCAGCAGCGCGGAAAATCCGGAAAAGGAAGCCCTCTGTTTCTCCCTTGGCCGCAGGGGACACACTTCCCCCGGAAACACAAAAGGCGCTGGCGGATCTTTCATCCGTCAGCGCCTTTGCTTTCGATGGCAAGAGTATAAGGCGGTTTGGTCAAAGTGTCAAGAGCTGGATGCTATTTTTGACGTTCTGCACAAACCGGAAAAGAATGGGCAAAGAAAACTTTGGCAGGCATCATTTTTCCCCCTTGTGGTCTGCCCGCATTTCGATATGGAGCAGCAGGCTCATCAGAGCGCGCAGCGCGAAAGTCGCCGCCAGCGGGATGACCGACTCGAGGTTCTGCAGAAGGAAGGTCTTGGCGATCTCTGCCGACATGAGAAATTCCAGCGCCGTCGTCAGGCCGGTGCTCATTTCGTGGTGGAAGTCGTACCGGTCGTGGAAAAAGGTCGTCCGCACATAGTGGTAGGTGGCCTTGACAAGGCTCGTCACGATGATGAACAGGCCGATGACCTCCGCCAGCCCCGCGATGAGGGGGACTGCCGATTCCAGAAAGCCCTCCAGCAGGTGGGCGAGGTTCTCGTTCAGGTGATACAGGGCCGTCATGCTCTGTCCACCGCTCAAGCCAGCAGGCTCTTGATATAAGCGGCCAGCTCCTCGTCCCTGCAGGAGGCGAAGAACAGCTCGCTGAACTTCTCACCGGCGATGGCACCCTTCAGCAGGTCCTGATCGATGCTCTTGAGGCACTCGATGAGGGGCTTGAAGGCGGCGGCGCGGACGCCGTCGAGGATCTTCTTGTTGCGCTGCTCGGGCTCGACGCGCTCCTTGGGGTAGCCCTGACCGTGGCCGAAGCCGAACAGCTTCTCAAAGCAGTACTCGAGGTTCAGCTCACCGCCCCAGCCGAAGCCCTTGGCGAAAGGCATGGCCACGGCGTTGCCGTCGTTGACGTGGGCGAAGGTGTAGGCGTCCACGGGGTCCTCCACATGGCCGCAGATGACGCCGGGGAAGCTGTTCAGGGCCAGCATGGCGCCCTCGCCGGTGCCGCAGCCGGTGATGACGTAGTCGGCAGCGCCGCTGTTGAGCAGGATGGCGGCGAGGATGCCGCACTGCACATAGGTCAGCTGTGCGGCGTCATCGGCAGCGTACATGCCGTAGTTGACCACCTCGTGGCCCATCGGCTCTACGACCTTCTTCAGAGCGGCCTCGATGATGCCGTTCTTTGCGGCCTGACTGTTCTCGTTGATAAGTGCGATCTTCATGGGAAAGTCCTCCTGTTTTTATTATTATGACCAGTGTAGCAGATTCCGGGAAAAAAGTCGATATGGGAAACAAAAGAGCGCCGCGCCCGGCACCCGGAAGGCAGCGGACACGGCGCAAAAATGCCGGATATGGAAAAACTTACTGCGGCTGCTTGCCGATGTAAGCCAGGATACCGCCGTCAACGTACAGGATGAGGCCGTTGACGAAGTCGGAAGCGGCAGAAGCCAGGAAGACAGCGGGTCCGCCCAGATCCTCAGCCTCGCCCCAGCGGCCTGCGGGGGTCTTGGCGACGATGAAGCTGTCGAAGGGATGACGGCTGCCGTCGGGCTGACGCTCGCGCAGAGGTGCGGTCTGCGGGGTAGCGATGTAGCCGGGTCCGATGCCGTTGCACTGGATGTTGTACTCGCCGTACTCGGAGGCGATGTTCTTGGTCAGCATCTTCAGGCCGCCCTTGGCTGCAGCGTAGGCGGAGACGGTCTCACGGCCCAGTTCGCTCATCATGGAGCAGATGTTGATGATCTTGCCGCCGCCCTGAGCGATCATGTCGGGGATGACAGCCTTGGCGACGATGAACGGAGCGTTCAGGTCAACATCGATGACCTGACGGAACTGAGCAGCGGTCATCTCGGTCATGGGGATGCGCTTGATGATGCCGGCGTTGTTGACCAGAATGTTGATATGGCCGACTTCCTCGGTGATCTTTGCGACCATGGCGTTCACGGCGTCCTCATCGGTGACGTCGCAGACATAGCCGTGAGCCTTGATGCCGGCTTCTTCATAAGCGGCGAGGCCCTTATCGACCAGCTCCTGCTTGATGTCGTTGAAGACGATGGTAGCGCCGTTTGCGGCCATTGCCTTTGCGATGGCCATGCCGATGCCGTAAGATGCGCCGGTGATGAGCGCGACCTTGCCGGTCAGGTCAAAGGATTTGGGAGTACACTGTGCCATAATGAAATCCTCCAATCAGAATTTTGCTTTGCGGGGCGCTGCGCTGCCGGACGATACCTGTAGTCCAACTGCCGCCACGGGAAGCAGCAATCTGGACTGTCCGGCCCTGCACCCTCTTGTATACTAGAGTAGCATTCTTTATTCCGACTGTCAAGGTGTTTTCTTGGCACAATTACTGCAATTTTTCTCTCGTTTTGCTGCGTTTTCGTGAAATTGTCATAAAAACGGACTCTGCAAAGGCCGGGATTGCTGCTTGTTGCACACAATGGCCCTTCAGCCCAGTTTTTTCTTCTGCTGGTGGGCCAGGATGGGCATTAAGCTCGCCATCGGCATGAACCGCTGGGCCGTCGTCGCCGCCCGCATGAGGGCCGACGGGACGATGATGGTCTTGCGGCGGAGCATCCCCCGCATGGCCTCCTCGACGCAGAGCTCCGGGCGGATGCCCCGCAGTGCGAACACCACATCGGCCCGCTCGTTGAATTCGGTGTCCACCGGGCCGGGGCAGAGGGCGCAGACGTAGACCGGGCTGTGCTGCTCCCGCAGTTCTTCGGCCACGCCCCGGGTCAGGCTGACAACATACGCTTTGGTGGCGTAGTAGCCCGCCATATAGGGTCCGCCCGGCAGCAGCCCGGCGGAAGACGCCACGTTGAGCACGGTGCCGAAGCCCTGAGCCTCCATCTTTTTCACGGCGAACTTGAACAGCTGGTGCATGGCCAGCATGTTGACCTTCGCCATGGAAAGCTCTTTCTCGCCGCTGGTCTCAAGAAAGCTGCCGCAGACGCCGAAGCCGGCGTTGTTGATGAAAATATCGATGCGCTCGTCTGTCAGCGCCTCGCAGAGACGGGCGCACTCGCTCTCCTGCTCCAGATCAGCGGGCAGGATGCGGCAGAAGGTGCTGTGCTTCGCGGTGAGCTCTGCGGCCAGAGCTTCGAGTCGGTCGGTGCGGCGGGCGGTGAGGATGAGCCGGAAGCCGAGGCGGGCATACCGGCGGGCAAACTCCCGGCCAATGCCGGAAGAAGCTCCGGTTATCCATACAGTTTTGGACATAAATTACTCCTTATAAAATCCGGAAGCCTTATCGATGGCTTCCAGCTCGTCAGCGGTGAAGGTGGTGTTGTTCAGGGCAGCGGTGGCAGGGCAGGGTGGAGCAGCGTGCAGGAGATGCAGCATACATGGCGGGAAACTTCCTTTCTCTTATTTTACTCCATTGTAGCACGGAAAAACGGCAGAATCCACATAAAAGTGCAGCGCTCCGGCATCTTTTCTGCCGGGGCGCTGTGAGAAAAAAGAAGAAAAGATGAGAAGCTCAGATTCAGGCGTCAGCCTTGACGTCGTTCTTGACGCTCCGGGCGGCCAGATAACGGGCCGGCTTCAGGAGCAGCACGCAGCCGCCGTTGAAGACCAGAGAGCCGACGATGTACACCCCGAAGAAGAGAGGCAGATTCGCTGCAAAAGCTGCGCTGTCGATGCAGGCGGCGGTCAGGTAGGCAAAGCCCACATTGTTCAGCACCTTGGGGGCGTAGGGGTGCAGGATGATGAGGATGAAGAGCACCACGCCCAGCGGCAGCAGCAGGCCCAGCATCCCGCCCAGAACAGGCGTCAGCGCACCGATGGCCAGCATCGCCAGCACCGTGAGCACCATGCCCACGAGGCCGCCCAGTTCCACGCTGATAAAGCGGTCTTTGATGTCGCCCTCCATCGTAAAGAGCATGATGTTGCTCAAAAAGATGAGCCAGCTGTACTCAAACCCGATGGCGTGGAAAAAGGCGTTGGCGATCAGGATCCACACTACCATCATCAGGCGGAAGTAGAGCAGGAAACGCTTGGTCACAGTTTCGTTCATGGAAAAACTCACTTTCCAGAAGCTGCTTTCATAAGCGGGGTGCAATGCTTGTGAAAACGGCTTCTTAACTTCGGCCTGCAAAAGCGGCTGGCCGGTCGTTTTTGTGTCGGATGAGGTTATTATACTCTGTCTGGAAGCAAAAGGCAATATTTGCTTGCTGATATATGCAATAAAAGCTTGCCGAGTTTCAAAAAAACAGCTTCGTCTTGTTGCCCGGCGTGGTTTGGAGTATAATAAAACCGTAAAAGAGAAACACCCTTTTCAAGGAGGAGATAAAACATGAACAAACCGGTCCTGGTGGTCATGGCTGCCGGCATGGGCAGCCGCTACGGCGGCATGAAGCAGATCGACCCGGTGGGTCCCTGCGGTCAGGTCATCGTGGATTATTCCCTGTACGACGCCCGCCGTGCAGGCTTCGAGACGGTCATCTTCGTCATCAAGCACGAGATCGAAGAGGCTTTCAAGGCTGCCATCGGCGACCGCGTGTCCAGGGTGATGGACGTGAAGTATGCCTTCCAGCAGCTGGATGAGCTGCCCGAGGGCTACACCGTCCCCGAGGGCCGCGTGAAGCCCTGGGGTACCTGCCACGCGGTGCTGGCCGCAAAGCCCTGCATCCACGGCCCCTTCGCCGTCATCAATGCCGACGACTACTACGGCCCCGAGGCGTTCAAGGTCATCTACGATCACCTCTCCACTCACACCGACGGCGAGGTCTATGACTACTGCATGGTGAGCTACCTGCTCAAGAACACCGTCTCCGAGAACGGCAGCGTCGCCCGCGGCGTCTGCGCCCTCAACGAGGACAGCACCCTCCACAGCGTCACCGAGCGCACCCGCATCGAGACCTATGAGGGCGGCATCCACTACACCGAGGATAGCAGCGGGAGCTGGACGGACCTGCCCGGCGAGACGCCCGTGAGCATGAACCTCTGGGGCTTCGGCGAGAGCTTCGTGAAGGAAGCCGACCGGCGCTTTGCCCGCTGGCTGGACGAGAATCTGGAAAAGGACCCGCTCAAGTGCGAGTATTTCCTGCCGCTGGTGGTCAGTGAGCTCATCGGCGAAAAGAAAGCCGCCGTCAAGGTGCTGCGCAGCACCGATAAGTGGTATGGCGTCACCTACCGCGAGGATAAGCCCGTGGTGGTGGAAGCCATCGCCAAAAAGACGGCCGACGGCCTTTACCCGGAGAACCTTTGGTCTTAACTATTATCTAAAAGCAATGGCAGGGCGCACAGCGCCCTGCCATTGTGTTTTTTATTATTTTTTCTGGATGCCGAATCCGTTGAAGGAGTCGGGATATTCGTCCTCGAGCTGCTCGAGCAGGCTGCTGAGGGAGCGGTTGTTCTGACCGTGCTTCAGCTTGGGGTAGGCGCGGAGCATACGGCCCTTGCCCAGCAGATGGGTGCCGCGGCGGGTGTGGGCCTGCATGATCTGCGCACGGGCGGCCAGCTCTTCCTTGAGCTGTTCCAGCTGCAGGAATGCGGCGGTTTGCTCGGCTTTGCCCTGCGCGGCCAGCTTGACGGCCTTGGCCGCTTCGGCGGCGTTGAGGCGGGCAGTCCGGGAGACGCGGCGTGCGGCCTCCATGGCCTCGTCGGCGCGGGTGCGCATGGCGGAAGCGGCCTCACGGGGCGACAGCTTGTCGTAGCTGTCCCGGGCCTCGGCGGCGGCCAGCTTGAACTGCAGGAGGCTCTCGTCCATCTTCTGGTCCATGTCCAGCGCGGTGGTGCCAAGGATCTCGGTCATGGCGTCGCTGACAGCATGCATACTGTCGGCCACCTTCTCGAGAGCGTCCAGTTCCCGGGCGAGGTCGGAGGCGGCGATGGCGGTTGCCACCACGTCAGCGGCATACACCGCGTAGAGCAGACACATCAGCACAAAGCCCACCAGCGGCGGAAGGAGGTTCACCAGCGCGGCAATGGTGGGATGGATGACCTTGACCATCACCATGGCACCCACGCCCCACATCAGCGAGAACTCAAGGCAGACATAGCCGCCGATGTTGAAGGGCTTGTCGGTGTAGTCCCACCAGCGGGTGCGGTAGAGCTTATACAGCGCCCATCCGCCCACCAGCTCCAAGGCACTGGGCAGGATGACGCCGCCGAGATACAGCAGCAACAGGTTATCTTCCAGCGGTGTGAGGAAGAAGAGCACCAGGATCATGCCGAAGCCGTAGATGGGGCAGACCGGGCCGTTCAGGAAGCCCCGGTTCACCAGCTGGCCGGTGGTGGCGGCGGCATACACCACCTCGACGCACCAGCCCAGACAGGAGTAGATGAGGAAAAACGCAAGGATATGATAAAGCGAGAAACCGCAGACCGTCGTATTGAGAAAAAACGACAAGGGAACACCTCCAATCAGTTCTGTTTGCGGACGATCTTGTATTCATCGCCCGGCTCAAAGTAAGGGCAGGCCGAAGTGGTATGGGAGAGATAGCGGGCCATCTCGTCCTCATCCAGTGCGCCGCCCTCGGCGCAGTACCAGCTGCCATATTCGTCCTGCTGGTTGTTCAGGCAGTATTCACAAGGGTCAGACATTGCCTTCACCCTCGGCCCTGGCCGAAGCTTCGGCCTCCGCCTGCGCGGCCTGCTTCTTGAGCACCTTCGGCTCCACCCAGGTCACGGAGTCGTCGCCGGCCTTCTTGCGGGCGATGAGGGCCTTGATCTTAATGCCCATCTCGGTGAACATCCCCTCATGCTCGGTGCGGATGTTCCACTCCGGCTCGTTCTCGTGGAGGTCGTAAGTCTGCCAGACGATGTCGTAGCCGGAAGCGGGGAAGTAGGTCAGGCTGTCGCGGAACAGGTCATCGTCGTCGGTCTTGAAATAGATCTCGCCGCCGTCCTTGAGGAAATCGCGGTACTGGATGAGCTGACGGGGGTAGGTGAGGCGGTGCTTGTTGGAGGAAGCGTTCTTGCTCCACGGGTTGCAGAAGTTGATGTAGATGCGGCTGACGGTGTCCTCCGGGGTGATGACGCCCTTGATGCGCTCGATGTCGGTGCTCATGATCTTGACATTGTCGATGGGGCGGCCTGCCTCGGCGTAAGCGGCTTCGATCTTGCGCTTTGCGAGGATGAGCACCTTGTCGGTGATGTCGATGCCCAGATAGTTGTTCTCGGGGTGGGCAGAGGCCAGCTGGGAGAGGAAGCCGCCCTTGCCGCAGCCCAGCTCCAGCACGAAAGGCTGCTCCGGGCGGGCATACTGGCTGTGCCACTTGCCGCCCCAGATGAGGGGCTCGTGGACGTGGAAATCAGCGGCCATCAGTTCGTCGTGGGCGTAGGGCTTGAAACGCATTCTCATAAGATGGTATTCTCCTTGTGACGTGAAAAGTTTGTACTTACAGAGTTTTCTTCAAAAATTCCTCCACCTGCTCCGGCGTGGCGGCGCAGCTTCCCTGGCAGATGCCGGGCTTGCCGCCGCCGCGTCCGTTCAGGGCGGCGTTGAGGGCTTTGGTCAGGGCGCGGACGTCGCCGCCGGCCCGCGCGATGCAGTAGCCGGTGCCCTTCTCGCTGGGCGTCAGAGCGGCGCAGAGACCGGTGGTGGCCTCGCTCAGCCGCGCGGCCAGACGGTGCAGGCCGTCCGGGTCGAGGCCGGGAACAGCGCGGATGGCCGTCTCGTCGGGGCCAAGCTGTGCGGCCAGTGTGTCGAAGAGCTGACTGCACAGGCCGAAGTGGGCGAATTTCAGGGCCGTGTACTCGTCGTACACCCGGTGGACCGCCACGGCGGTCTGGTCGGCCTTGGCCGAGAGCAGTGCGCCGATGTCGGCCTGACGGCTCCGCATGGCCTGCGCTTCCCGCAGGGCGCGTCCGCCGCAGACGACGCTGAGCCGGACACCGCCCTTGTAGTTCTCAGAGGTGAGGATCTTGATCTGTCCCACCTGTCCGGTGGCGGCGGTGTGGGTGCCGCAGCAGGCGCAGACGTCCGCGCCCGGGATGGTCACGATGCGCACCTGCCCGGCGATCTCTTTTTTGCTGCGGTAGGTCAGCGCCGCCAGCTCTTCGGGGGTGGGGTAGGTGATGAGGACCGGCACATTCTCCCAGATGATGCGGTTGGCGGCAAGCTCTGCCTCCCGCAGGCCCTCGGCGGAGATGGGGACGCTGGTGTCCATCCGCACGGCGTCGGAGCCGATGTGGAAGCCCACGTTCTCCGCCCCGAACATCTGGTGCAGGATGCCGGAGAGGATGTGCTCGCCGGTGTGCTGCTGCATCTTGTCGAAGCGCCACTCCCAGTCGATGGTGCCGGTGACGGCGGCACCGGGCTGTGCGGTCTCGGGCAGGGCATCCACCGTATGCCAGATGATGCCGTTCGTCTCGTGGACGTCGGTGACATGGAGCACCCTGCCGTCGGCGAGGGTCAGCGTGCCTCTGTCGGCGGGCTGACCGCCCCCTTCGGGGTAGAACACCGTGCCGTCCAGCGCGATGCGCCCGCCGCCCGTCTTTGCGTCCGCCTCTGCGGCCAGGATGACCCCGGCGGCAGTCTTGCGGAATGCGTCGTTCTCAAAATATCTTTCCGTGCGCTGCATGGCACGATACCTCCTGAATGTAAAACTAAAGGCGGCTGGCCCTCTCCGTCACGGCTGATGCCGTGCCACCTCTCCCAAAGGGAGAGGCAAAAGCTTCCCGGAAGGCCAAAGGCTCTCCCTCTGGGAGAGCTGGACGCGAAGCGGACTGAGAGGGCAAGGATGTTTCCCGATAAAATCCAGTATACCACGTTTTTTGCCGGTGGAAAATAGTCTTCGCTTATGTTATGATAGGAAACAGCAGAAACCCAAACGGAATATAAAGCGAGGAAGGTATCATCATGCGTGAAAGTGGAATCCTGATGCCGGTGTCCAGCCTGCCCGGCCCCTATGGTATTGGCTGCTTTGGCGCCGAAGCGCTCAAGTTCGTGGATTTTCTGGCCGCTGCGGGCCAGCACATCTGGCAGCTGCTGCCCCTCAGCCCCACCGGCTACGGCGACAGCCCCTACCAGAGCTGCTCTGCCTTTGCGGGCAACCCCTACTTCATCGACCTCGACGCTCTCAAGGCCGACGGCCTGCTGACCGCCGCCCAGCTCAAGGCGGAAAAGTGGGGCGATGACCCGCTTTCGGTGGACTACGGCACTCTCTACACCAGCCGCTATAAGGTGCTGCGCACCGCCTACGCCGCATGGCGCGAGAAGTATGCCGGTCTCCACGGCTGCGCCCACTACTACCCCGACGATTACTACGCCTTCGCCCTTGCCAACGACAGCTGGCTGAATGATTACGCCCTCTACATGGCCCTCAAGACCGCCAACGGCATGAAGAGCTGGACTGAGTGGCCCCGGGAGTACCGCCTGCGGGACGCCGCCGCGCTGGCAAAGTTCGCAGCAGAGCAGGAAGAGGAGATCGGCTTCTGGAAGTTCCTGCAGTACGAGTTTGCCACCCAGTGGAAGAAGGTCAAGGGCTACGCCAACGCCAAGGGCGTGAAAATTCTGGGCGACATCCCGATCTACGTCTCTGCCGACTCGGTGGATGCATGGGTGGGCGGCGAGCTCTTCGAGCTGGACGCACAGGGAGGCTTTGCACGCGTGGCCGGCTGTCCGCCGGATTATTTCTCCGCAGACGGCCAGCTCTGGGGCAACCCGCTGTATAACTGGCCGTATCATAAACAGACAGGATATGCCTGGTGGATCCGGCGCGTCCGCCACGCCCTCGGCATCTACGACCTGCTCCGCATCGACCACTTCCGCGGCTTCGACACCTACTGGGCCATCCCGGCGGGCAGCCCTACCGCCTGCACCGGCAAGTGGGAGATCGGCCCCCGGATGGACTTGTTCCACGCACTGGAAGCTGCCCTCGGTAAGCTGCCCATCATCGCGGAAGATCTGGGCGAGCTGTTCCCCAGCGTCCGCGAGCTGCTGGCCGACAGCACCTTCCCGGGCATGAAAGTTTTGCAGTTCGCATTCGGCGGCGGCGACAACGAGTATCTGCCCCACAACCACGTCAAGAACAGCGTGGTCTACCCGGGTACCCACGACAACACCACCCTCACCGACTGGTGGGAGAACGCCGCCACCGGGAAGGAAAAGGCCAACGCCGCCGCTTATCTCCACCTGACCCCCTGCAAGCCCACCGCGAAGGAAGTGGCCGCCGTCAAGCCGGACGCCGCCCGCATCGCGCTGCTGCGTGCGGTCCTCGGCTCTGTGGCTGACCGGGCCATCATCCCCATGTCCGACTGGCTGGGTCTGGGCGCAGAAGCCCATCTGAACACCCCCGGCAAGCTGGGCGGCAACTGGACCTGGCGCGCCGCGGAGGGCTTCGACGCAGAGCCTCTGGCCAGCCGTATCCAGGCTGAGTGCGATGTCTACTGCCGCGCCAAGGAGCCGGTCGAAAAAGAGGCCAAAACCTCAATTTGACGGGAATGTAAAAAATCTTTTTGAAAATTGTGCGTTTTGCTGGTAAGCGCCCCGCCGTCGTGGTATAATCGCATGAGACGCAGTCAGGGATAAGACTTATTTTCACAGCGATACGCTGGCCATGAAAACAGGCTCGACTGTGAAAAGGCAGAGCGCCGGGAAGGAAGACCCGGTGTATAAAATGGGGAAAAACGCATGAAAAATGAATGGACTGAGCAGGACTTGCGGCAATTCGTCGAAAGCTCGCGGCCTGTGTTTCAGGATGTGAGCCTGACGCAGGTGGACGAGGACGCCGACCGCTGCTGGCAGGACGACGGCCTGATGGTGGACTACGAGCTGCGCGGCGGTCAGGTGGACTGTGTGCTGCGCCGCTGTGTCGTGGCCGACGGCAAGGTGTGGCAGCTGCAGATGACGGCCCCTCTGGCAGGCAATGACCTGCCCGAAGACCGGATGACCCCGCGGGAGCGGGAGATGTGCCGCGACGACATGAACCACGACTTTGTGACGGGGGTGTTCAACCGCCGCTACTACGAGACGGAATTCTGCACGAAACTCGATGAGTGGACCGACTGCCACCGCTGCGCGGCGCTGGCGCTGGTGTCCATTGACGGCGCAGAGAAGCTTTCCGCGCGGGAGAGCGACGCCGTCATGGGCCAGCTGGTCTGCTTTGTGGCAAACCAGTGGAAAAAGCACTTCGACCAGCCTGCTGAGCGGGTGGTCTGCCGCCTGAGCGACACCCTGTTCGCCATCGGCTGCGCCGACCGCACCCGCCGTGAGCTGGAAGAGGAGCTGAAAGCCATCTACGCCGAGATGCCCAAGGAGTGTGTGGCCTCGGTGGGCCTGATGCGCCGGGTGCCGTTCACCCAGTCCATCGGCGTGGCCGGCACCCGCGAGGTGCGCTGCAAGAACTGGGATGCCCTCTATGACCTGTGCGAGAAGCGGCTGGCCGCTGCACAGACCGCAGGCGGCGACCGCATCTACGACGGCGAATAATGCATAAGAGCTCCCCTTTTGAGAGAAACTACCCTCAAAAGGGGGATTTTTGTATGGAAAACCAGAAAAACGACAATCTCAATATGCTGGAAGCCATCGTGCAGAATACCGAGATGGGGAAGAATACCCTCGACCAGCTCGTGCCGATGGCAGAGGATGAGCAGTTCAAGGCGGAGCTTCTGCGCCAGCGCAATATCTACCGCCAGCTCAATCAGGAGGCCCACGCCGCCATCGACGCCTGCGGCGGCTCGGCCCAGGGCCAGAGCGCCATGGCGAAGCTCAACACCAAGGTGAGCATCGGCATGAAGACCATCACCGACAAATCTACCCGCAACCTCGCTGAGATGCTCACCCAGGGCAGCGGCATGGGCGTGGTGGACTGCATCAAATCCCAGAAGGACTACCCCGACGCCGCGCCGGGGTCGAAGAGGCTGATGCAGAAGCTGCAGGATTTTGAGGAGGATAACAGGCTGAAGCTGGAGCAGTACCTGTAAACAGACAGAAGCCGGTCTTGTGACCGGCTTCTGTTGCTGTCTGTTACAGAGACTCTACCATCGCGGCGACGATCCTGGTCGCGGTGGCGACGTACTCGGTGATGCTGAACTTTTTGACCACCAGCACCTCATGGCCGTCCTCGTCGGCGTTATCGCTCATGGCGCGGAGGATGACGCAAGGCACATCGTTCTTGGCGGCGATCTGACTCACGGCCGCGCCCTCCATCTCCACGCAGTCGGGGGCGCATTTGGCCTCGATGGCGGCTTTGGTGGCGCTGTCGCCCACGAACATATCGCCGGTGGCGATCTTGCCTGCCAGAGCCTTGACGCCTGCGTCGGCGCAGGCTTTCTCGGCGGCGGCGATAAGGGCCGGGTCGCCGGTGTACTCCTTCAGGAAAGGCGGATTCTGGCAGATCATATCCAGCTGGGCGTCGTGGTAAAGCACCGTCTTGCCGATGACTACGTCGCCGATGCCGATCTTGCTGGTCATGTTGCCTGCGATGCCGGAGAAGATGATCTTCTCAGCACCGAACCTGGTGATGAGCACCTGGGTGGTGGCGGCAGCGTTGGCCTTGCCCATGCCTGCACAGCAGACGACCACCTGCTTGCCGGCCAGCATACCCTTATGATACTCCACGCCGCCGTAGGGCTCGACCGTGACATTTTCCAGCCTGGCGCAGAGTTGGTCCACCTCGTCGGGCATTGCGCCCATGATACCGATAATCATAATTTTAATCCTTTTCTGCTTTGGCTCCCCTTTCTAGGGGAGCTGTCGAGCGGTAGCGAGACTGAGAGGTTGTTCCGCTGTTTTACACATTGAACAGGAACTCGATGACATCGCCGTCCTTCACGACATACTCCTTGCCCTCGGTGCGCTGCAGGCCCTTGGCCTTGACGGCAGCGTAATCGAAATCGTGAGCCTCGAGGTCACTGTAGGCGATGACGCTGGCGCGGATGAAGCCGCGCTCAAAGTCGCTGTGGATCTTGCCGGCAGCCTGCGGAGCCTTGGTACCCTTGCGGATGGTCCAGGCGCGGCACTCCTTCTTGCCGTCGGTCAGGAAGGAGATGAGGCCCAGCAGGTCGTAGCTGGCGGTGATGAGGTTGTCGAGGCCGCTTGCCTCGATGCCCATCTCGGCGAGGAAGGCTTTCTTTTCCTCGGGGCTGTAGTCGGCGATGTCCTCCTCAGTCTTGGCGCAGATGGGGATGTAGCGTGCGCCCTCTTCCTTGGCGCGTGCGGCCACCAGCGGGACGTACTTGTTGTTCTCAATGCCCTCCATCAGGTCGTCCTCGCCCACATTGCAGGCGTAGAGGACGGGCTTTGCGCTCAGCAGGCCCATCTCGTGGAGCACGGTCTGCTGCTCGGCGTCGTTCTCGTCGAAGTCGAAGCTGCGGGCGGGCTTGCCGGATTCCAGATGGGCGGCCAGCTGCTGCAGCCATGCGGCCTCGGCGGCAGCGCCCTTGTTGTTGCCGCTCTTTGCGGCCTTGGCCATGCGGCCTGCGCGGTTCTGGACGACTTCGAGGTCGGAGAGGATGAGCTCGTAGTCGATGGCGTCGATGTCGGCGATGGGGTCCACGGCCTCGGCCTTGGTCACGTCCTCCACGACATGGATGATGTTGTCGTCATCGAAGCAGCGCACGACATGGACGATGGCGTCGCACTCGCGGATGTGGCCGAGGAACTTGTTGCCGAGGCCGGCACCCTGACTTGCGCCCTTGACGAGGCCGGCGATGTCCACGAACTCCACGATGGCGGGGGTCTTCTTGTTGGTCTGCCAGATCTCAGCCAGCTTATCCAGCCGCTTGTCCGGCACGGCCACGATGCCGCTGTTGGGCTCGATGGTGCAGAAGGGGTAGTTTGCAGCCTCCGCGTTCTTGGTGGAGGTGATGGCGTTGAACAGAGTGGACTTGCCGACGTTGGGCAGGCCGACGATACCTAATTTCATTTGTACTCATTCTCCTTCGATTTTCCTTGATTTTCAAGGGGTTTCAGCGTTTGGCGTCTTGGCTGTTACACCATTTTTACACCATTTTCGCATTTGGCTTTATTGGATTTCATCAGACTACACCATTTTGCTGAAATTGCTTGATGACATAATCCAGCGATTCGGCAGTCACATGAACATACCGATCCATTGTTGTTTTGATGCTGGCCTGACCCAGCAGCTTTTGCAGCACCTTCGGCTGCATACCGCTTTCGATTGCTCTTGTAACATAAGTATGTCGCAGGGCGTGCATACAAAAGTGTTTGATCCCTGCTTCGTCGCAGAGCTTATATAAGTGGGTATCATAGGAACTGTTCTTTGCTGGCTCTCCTGTTCGCCAGTTGACAAAAACAAGATCAC
>OJKK01000020.1_pt1 | contig 105838 bp, 93 predicted proteins | sample 1596551 | NCBI WGS metagenome assembly OJKK01 (sample SAMEA4350131, study PRJEB24818) | metagenome | biome: human; feature: gut; material: faeces | place: Denmark | collected 2013-09 | reverse complement strand
AGTCGATTACGTCCGATAAAAGAGCATCAAATTGCTCCATGATTGAAAATATTCCGCCAAAAGGTGTGATTGAATCGAATTTTATTTGTACTTTAGCCATGTCTGCTGAAGATTGGTTTGATTTTTATTGCAACACGAAGTTAAGTGAATCTTCTGACATGACAAAGCACTGGGTAATACATTACTACTCAGTGCTTTAAATTATTCTTGTACAAAAGTGTTGCGGAAATTAGGTATATCAACAATTGAGGAAGCGTTATGCTTGTTTTGTTGTGACTCCACTCAAAATGCGGTGTTCCGGTTTCACGCTTCCATGTATTATCAGGTTCTTCCAAGAAACCTGGAAGGCGTAAAATAATCCACATTTATGAAGCAGTATTGGTCTTTTTTCAAATCGGGCAAGTTTGCTTTTCTTGCCTTGTTCTTCGTATCACTTACGGTAATATCTTGTGACAACGATGACGATAACAATGTTTCTCCCGATCCGCCTATTGAGAAAGGCGAAATTGAGCTTGCAGAAAATGCCCAAGCTCTCAACTATTTTGATTTTATCAATCCGAACGATGTGGAGATCTTAAATGCTGACACAACACAGATTCGTGTGAGCCAGGCATACCTGGATAAGATAAAGACAAAGGTAAACAAGAACGATGTGTTGTCTATATGGCGCAGCATTGACACGCCACCTTTCATTCGGAAGGTATCAAATGTATCGGCAAACGGAAAGGATGCTATTCTGACGACAACCCAAGGTACATTGGCAGACCTGATAGAGCATGGCGACTTCAAGCTGAGCACGGAATTGTATGTTAACTACGGCGAGAAAGGCTTGAAGAACCGTTATTCCAAAGACGGCGTTTATCATCCCAGCGTGGTTATCTTCAGCGGTACAGAAGACAATGGCAAAAAGTATGCAACAGCCGAAGAGCTGCTGGCCCAAGAAGCTACATGGCACATTTTCAACAAGGATGGAATAACCAATTATTCATACGAAGAAAAAGGCTTACGCATTGGACTGAAGGATGTACAGACCCACACAGCATTAGACCTTGAAATCGGCATCAACATTTCCTGGTTCAAATTACGTAACTTTGATTGCTACTTCACAGGTGAGTACAAACTGGATGGTCCTCTGTTCGTTGAATGGGATGTGAAGGATAAATCAAGCGGCGGTGAAGTCCCATTAGTCTATTATCCTCCTATTGTAGTTGTATTCCCGATAGCAGGTCCCATTCACATTTCGGTCATGGTTATACCCACTTTAACTATGGACTGTAATGCACATGCAAAAGGCACGATAGGCATAACTCTGCCCATGACTTTTGATTCTTCCTTTAAGCTGGGTCCTTCCTATGCAAGAGACAGAGGCTGGGTCTTTTATAAAGAATACAACCATTCGTTTAACTGCTATGTAGATCGAACCAACATCACTTACTCTGGTGAAGTGGCTGCAAGCCTGGGTGTATATTTCAAGACGGAAGTCAATATAGCCTATTGCGGAGGTCCTTTCGTTAAAGTAGGTCCTTCTGTTTCAACAGATCTGTCTGCAAGTGTAGTAACGGGTTCCGACTATCAGTTCAAGGTCAACACCAGCGGCAAGTTTAAGCTGGCCGGTAAGACAGGAGCCGAATTGCATATAGTGGGATATTCGTTAGGCAAGTGGGAAACGGAATATGTTTTAGCGGAGAAAGATGCCTGGAATAAAGAATTTATAGTAGATATGTGGCCTAAGTAGGGCTTTTAGCGGATAAACCTCAATCAGTCATTAGAACGAGAAAAGTAAAGCGACTGACTATTTTTATTCGTTCTAACGACCGAATTGGGTTAAAAGAGACAAAATGGGCGAGGAAGACCACTGAGCTTTCAGCCTATTTTGTGACTTTCACTTATAGTCTTAACAGTCCGTTAAAAATTCAACATATCGGCTAAGCGGCTTCTGCCACTATGCCAAATAGTTCTTGGATAAGTTTAGTATTAAAAGTTCTGTTCGGTTTCAGACCGGACTTGCTAAAAAATCTTTTGAACATATAAATATTACTCAGATAGGCCTTTAGCAATCCGATGGAAAGCGACGGATAGTATTGTTTCCGCATGACCTTTGCGATGTTTACCGAGGCCAGTGAAGCATTGAAAGCGAAGTCGAGTTTCTTCAAGTCTCTTGCTTGGCAATCATTGAGTCCGGTAAACTGCTTTGAATCCCGAAAGCAAAACTCAATCTGGAATCGTGTACGGTAGTATTCGATGATGTCTTTGGCCGGCATGTCAAGATCGGTGGAGAAATAGATTTTATGTCCTCCTGATTCCGGATAATGAACCACTACTTTGATGTTGCGTTTCATTGCTTTTGAATATGCCTTGACTGAGTAAGCCCTTCCTCCTTCAATGTCTAGAATCTCGCAATGCTGAAGGTCGAGTCTCTCAAAATCAATCTTCTCTCCTTTGATACGCGGTCGTCCCCGTTTGCCTGTGCGGACACCGTTATGTGAATACCACAAGGCGGCATCATCACGTAGGCGGCTGATGACATGAAATCCCAGCAGACAGGCTTCACCCACGAACTTAGCCTTTGAGAACCAAGCATCCGCAACGATATAACGTGTTATGCCGAGCAACTTGTCCCTGTATTTGCGGAGTACGTCAAGATACCAGTCCACAAGGTTGTAATCTTCGCCTTGCTTTTCCATATACGCCTTGTCCGGTGTCTGTTCCGCACGTAGCATCATACAGTCCCGACTATCAATGTCGATAATGCCAATGCCGAGAATCTCCAATCCTCGTTTCATTGCAGAAGCGCATCCCGACCAGAACTTGCCGATATAAGGGAGTCTTCTTTCCCGACTTTGAAATGTAGCTTGCGTCTATGGCAATGGCTTTCCTGGCGCTTTCACCAAACCGCTGCCGCATAAGGAAGAGATTGAACTGCATCCAGTCAAACCCACGTTCAAACAACTGTCGGAAGCGTTGTTCCGAGCTATCTGAGTAACGCCCCATTTGTGTGAAATTTATCTTTCTTGGTAGTACCATATACAAAATCATGAGTTGGATGAATGCTGTTTCAAAACTTTTGCGTAACTTCGCCGAACAACTTTTCAAAGCATCGGTTACGATTTCCTCATATTGGTCAAGTGCTGTCTTATTCATACCTTTAATGTGTGGTAGGATACCATTAAAGATAATGATAATCAGCCACTTGACCTATTTTATTTTGCTAAACTTTGTCAATTAACTTGTTTGTTCTCAACGGATTAGGTATAAATTTAACGAAGTATTGTAATATAAGAGACTGCTAAATCAGAATTTACCGATACTTGACCGTTCATCAAAAGTGGGAGAAGTTCGTCTCGTTGCTTAGTAAGGAATTCGTTTTCTTTTTGAATTACAAACTGTTTGTTATTAAGAGCTGACACTTGCTTTTCCCATAAATCCAAGATTGCATCACTTGGCTTTAGAATTGGAAATTTCAGCACGTCTTCACGAGACACCTCTTTGAATGTTGTTCCAGTGCCTAGTTGTTCTATCTGCTTGATGTGAATGTTTAGATAATAATACAGGTAAGTTGATATGTTTTCCGCTTTGGGAACAAAGCTCTTAAATCCTTGATTGGTACACAACTCAGTCTTAGCAATAGATAACAGACCTATTGGCGCACGGCTTGACATCAATATTGTATTTGGAGGCAATAAATGAGTACTGCAAGAATTATATCCTGCTTGCGAAATATTGCGTTCTCCTTGATATACAAACTTTTGCTTCTGGTCAGATAAATCTTTCGGAGTAATCCAAACAATATCTCCTCCATAATTTTGTTCATTAATAGTAGAAGGGGTTGCACCATTGTAAACATCAGCAATATCCTCTATATTTTTGTTTTCCCAAGATGCAGGAATCTTACGTTTCAACTTCTCATTCCAAACCATTTCACCGCCACTTGACTTATATGGTCTTCCATTCTCATCTGGAAAGTCAAATTGCACAAACCAGTAATCGTAAAGCTGCTTTGCCATTGCTTCTAAATTCTGATTTATCGGTATATAAGAAAAGGAGAGGAAAAGTCCCCTCCTCAATTTTAAACGATGTGTCAGACATTTAAGTCTTTAATCGGCAATCCATAATTGTTTTGATCAAAGATTCCTCGATAGATGAGCTTTAAACCGAGTGTTTGATAATACTTGTAGTTATCACCTTCGGTACAAAGGTATTTGTAACCGTAGCGTGGCATGTACTCCTTGAAGAAGCGAGCCAAATCTTTCAGGCTTTCTTCTTGGTTCTTCTTGAAGTTACTGCGCACAATGATGATAGACCAGTCGGGGAAATTGCCTCTTCCACAACTATACTCCCAGAAGCGGATGTAGCAGTCTAGATCACGTTCACTGATGTTCACACAAAAGCCATTGGCATTTTGCATCACGCTACAACTGTTTCTGTAGCCGAACTTCTCACACAAGTAGAGATTGAAATCTAGAATCAAATCTTCCATAAATAATTGATTTAAAGTGTTAATAAAAAGTGGATTATAAATGAAAGCCTCGCTTGCGCTTAGCCTTTTTCTTTTTCATCAGCCGATTGAACTCGGCTTCTTCTGCGGCAGTGGCATCGTAGGACGAGTTGCCGTTTAGCAAGCCGAGACTGATGCTTGAGCCATCATCGGAATGGGAAACGCTTTGTTGTACATTATCTTCCTTATGTCTGGATTCCTGTTTGGGTGATTCAAACAAGGATGCACAAGCATTCTCTTCCAGTCGGTTGTCGATATTCAAGTAGCTGAACTCTCGGCTAATCTTAGAGCCGGAGAAAGAAAAACCGTTGTACTCAAATTTTACACCCTGTATTTCCCGTGTAGTTCGGCTGACCTTGAATTTCATATCAATGTCTCGGTCGGCAAGTGCATCCTTTAAGTCAGCCCAATTTTGTACTTGGGACAGTTCCTCTTTCAACGCTTTGTATATCTCATGCTTTGCTCGGTCATAAGGGCGCAATCGTTCCTCCTTGATATGGTCTTTACCATTGGCAAAATGCAAGCGATATTTGGCGGTCAACATTTTGCAAACTTTCTCATTCCTGCGAAAGTCATTCTTGTCGCTAATCGTTTTGCCGTCATTGTCCACTCGATTAAAGACGATGTGGCAATGCGGATGTTCACGGTCGATGTGCCGGGCAATGATGTACTGCGTGTTTTCGATTCCCATCAGTTTCATGTAGTCGTGGGCAATTTGCAACATCAGTTCATCATCATATTTCAAGCGTTCGCTATCTTCCGGTGAGAAGTTGAGCGAAGTATGTCCGACAATATTCTTTACCTTATCATTGAGCAGCGATTGTAACTCAAATTGCTCCGCCATCTGTTCGGGTGTACCTTCTACTCCAACTGCTTCCAGCAATTTGGATTTCTCCTCTTTGAGAACATAGCTAACACAGCCACCGAACGATGTCCCTTTAGTCTGTTTACCTATCATCTTTCAAACGTTTTATAAGTAGGTTAATGTGCTGAGCCATTTCCTTGCATCTGTCCGCTACGGCGAAGAAACCGTAGGTGTTTGCCTGTCTTGCCAACTGGTTAAGATTGGTACTTTCGCCAATCAGTTGACGGATGATGTGAATATGCTCTTGCGTGATTCGTTCACGTACCGAACCGTTTTCGATGAGCGAACGGATCACTTCGCTTTGAGTCTGCTTGCTCCGTCTGCAAAGCGCACCAAGCCATGCGTATTGCTGATATGACAGACGGAGTGTTACTGTATATTTCTTTTCCATTTGAATCTGTTTTTAGTGAATAATGTGTGACCATCGGGAGCCGCCTCCTCAGACTTTTTGAGGAGCAAGTGGTCGGGGAATGTAATACACCGACATTAACTTGCTACAGTAAAAAAGTCTCGATTCCTCTCCCTGAGTTCAAAGTCTGAATCCTCGCTTCTTGGGTGGTAAAACCTTCGGTTGTGGAGTGCCTTGTTGTACGCTGATGAGCTTTAAATCGAATGTCTCTATCAGTGTTTTCAAGACAGGATTCTTCCTTATCATTTGTTGAAGAATGGCTTCGTCAGGCTTCACTTTGAGTAGATAATCAGCTATGTCGTAGCCCTCTTTGCGTTCGTCTTCGGTAGCGTTGGCTTCCAGATAATCGAACATTTGTACTTCAATTCCGCAGCTTTTCATCAGGCTGATTTTGCTCTGCCAATAGTCGGTTGCACCTAAATCAGGGAATAATACAACGCTTCTTCCTGCTAAAACGGATAGGCTGTTGACATTGAAGCAACCGTTCTTTCCACCTGATGCTATCCATAGGAATTGCGGCAGATAGTAAGATGCAATAATTGCCGTTTTCTCGCTTTCGACCAGCGCAACTGGACGGTTTTTGTCTTCGGAAAGCAGATGCTCACCGAAGAAGCACTGCTTCAAATTGTAATCATCTTTGTGTAATACGGAGTGCACCCACGTAACATGATTGTATGGTTCTTTTATTCGCTTACCCGTTTTGGAATTGTAAAGCATTATCTTACCAGTTCTGACTTTACTCCGATTGTCCGTTTGCCAGAATACGGTTGCACCATCCCAATACTTGGATGTACCAACCTTGTATCTCTTCATAAGATTCAATGTTTCCGTCTCTCCGAATTGGGCCGATAGAAACTGAAATAACTTGTTCGCAGAATAGCCTCGTAATGATTGGTTGACTATATCCAAATCCATGTAGGAGATGGCTATCGGTTTTACTTCTTTAATAGGTGTATAACTTCCGAAGCTATTCTCTGCAAACTTTTCTTTCTCAGATGGATTCTGCTCAAAGTAATCACGAGGCGTGAAGTGATAACCACATTTCTGCTCATGATCACAACGCCCCACGTATTCTGGGAACTTGATTTGCTTCTCTGTATCAATGTATTTGGAAAAGCATCTTTGGCGGTGACAGTTCGGACAAGTATGTCGAGTGCTGACACCTTTGTAGGGTTCTAATATGAATCTATGTGTACTCATTGTATGTTTCTTTTTTAGTGTGTCACTTTTGTCGTTATTGTCGTTTTCGTTTGGAAAGTGTCAATACCGACAAAAATGTCACGGGTTAGTCTTTGAATATTCTCCATGTTTCTCTTTGCGAAACAATGTCCCGATGTTGTCATTGAGAAAGCGTTGAAACGTGCGCTCCTTCATCCCGTTTTGCTCGGCTATCTGCATAGCTTGGGCGGTTGTAAAGGATGGAGGAAGCAGATTGACTATTGTCTGTTGTTGGCTGTTGAGCGTATTTTCATTGAGGACATTTTGAACGTTCAATGCAGACTCTTTGAAATACTCCGTCAGTTTGATTGCTCGTTCCACTGTCAACAGGTCGATACAGGTCTTATCACATTCTCCGCAAGTCCATCGTGCTAATTGGATAATCAGACAGAAACGGATGATGTATATTTCCAGCTTGCAATAGATACTTACGATGGTGTCGTTTGTTTCCCGGTCGCACAGCTCAGAAAAATGGTGCTGCCACTCGTAAAGCCGTTTCTTGGCATCCTCTGAGAAAAAAAGGATTTGTGGTTCAATCTCTCCATGTTCATTGAGGTGGCACTCTGATTGTATCAGCTTGTCAATGATGGCATTCCACTCTTGCTCTATATCTTCCGGCAGTTCTTTGTCATTCCACCGTGCTTTCTGTTGCAGATTCGGCATTACAAACAGGATGCGGTCGATAAACCCGTTGCTGGAACGTTCACCTTTAGCCAACTCATTCAAGATTTTATTTTGGATAGTCCCAATAACCGATATGTACGGACGCTTGATGAAGATGGAACTCTTGGCGTTCTTGCGGTCGGACATGGTGGTCTTTGCACTGAATACTGAGAGCCAAAACTGTTCCTCCGAACCGTTGTTATAGCGGTTGAAATTCTTGAACCAAGCGGATAATTCATCAGCCCACAAGCATAACCCACGTTTGTTTTGAGCATGAATGAGGCTCAATCCTTCGGGCGTTACATCCGAAACCAAGAAGCGTTTGCGGATAGGCTCTTGTGGAAATTGCTCACTACCGCTTTCCGCACGTTCCTTGCGGCTCATGCTCATCAGCTCATCGTACTTTGCAAGTGCCTTTTCAAATTCCTGATTCTGTCGGTAGTCATAATCAAGAAACGGCTTCATCGCAAAGCTGAGCGGATGGCTTTTGTTTGCTCCCGGTCGTCCAATTAATGCTATATATAGGATAGGGCTTTCCACCCAGCCTTGCTTGATTTGGACAAGATGCGTGTTGCCAATGCCGACTGCTAGTGCCGTAAGGATAGCTGCGGCAATGTAGTCGGTTGGGTAGTTATGGCATTCGTGTACCTCGCTGATGATACGTTGGATTCTTGTAGGGAATATGCTAACAGGGAAATCAGTACCCGTTAGTCGCATACTTAAATCAACCGCTTCGTCAATGATGGATGCCGGATTAATAGAATATGTATCCATAGCCACACCTATTAAAGTTTCACGGATGATTTGGGCTTATGACGGATGCCGCCTTGCATATTGGCAAGCATCTCTTCGTATGTTTGCTCGGAAGTTTTTCTTCGACCATTCTCAATCCATGCTAGAAGTTCGTCTTCGTAGAAATAGAGTTTTTTTCCTTTCTTATAGGCAGGAAGCAGCCCTTTGCGTACCAATGTATAAATGGTAGGCTTGGCTTTTCTGATAATACGGCAAGCATCCTCAATTTCAACCAACACGTGTTTGTCTGATGCGGGCGGTTGAAGTTCCGATACCATTCTTTTCAACTCGATGACTTGTTCGGTCAGATAACCTACCGCTTCGGGCAGCTTATCAAATGTTACTGTTTCTTTTTGCATACGCCAATCGTTTTTAATTGTTCGATGGCAAAGGAAACAGGTGTTTCAATGGTGGAATTATTCACCAAAATATAACTGATGAATAACTTTTTGATGTAGTTGGTAGAATAATTGCGAAGATTTCGCTATGTTTACAATGTATTAGTTCTTTGATAGACTGAGGAAGGCTTTGGAGACTAGATTATGCTAAAACCTAAAGCGAGCAATCGCACCAAGTCATTGGTAAAATGGGGCGGATATAGTTTTGAAGTATGGCAGAATGGAGACAAGAACATCTCATATAGTTCGTTCATTATTTCCGATTGTCGATACATGGAAGATTCGTATCTACTTCATTAATTTGTGTCCATTTTTTAGGCACGTGAAAATAGAGAGTACAATGGAAGACAATGTCTAAGCATATTTTAGTTAGGTCATATTGATTTTAGGCACGTGGCAATATTGCCCGAACTAAAATTAAATGCTTATGGCTAAAAAAAAGAAGAAGCCTTCAAAGAGAGGGAAGAAGGCTTACAAAATTTCCCTCCATTGTTCTCCAATGATTGTAACACAGGAGAAGAAGATAAAAAAATTGGCAAAATGGATTAAAGCCATTGCTGAATTTATAAAGGCATTGATTCAATTATCGAATGTAATGAAGCCTTTGATTGAATGGTGCAAATCTTTTTTTGAATTGTTATAATCAGCTCTCTAATTTCTTTTTTTGATGATAACAAACGAAAAATATTTACTATATATACTGGGTGTTAATAAGGGACAGTTGGATTACTTATTGGCACACATAGAAGATTACTATTATTCTTTTGAAAGAGTAAAATTTAATAAGTTTACTGACAAACCAAAGAAGAATAGTAATGGAGAAATTGCCACTAGACAAATAAACTCGTCTAGAGGAAAACTAAAAGAGGTTCAAACGCGCCTTTACGATTTTATGTCAAAGCAAGTTAAAATTCCTCAATATGTTTATGGTGGTATTCGGGGGAAAAATAATGTGCGTAATGCTCGTCTTCATCAAGGAAATAAATATATATTTACGACAGACTTGAAGTCATTTTTTCCATCTATTTCTCATAAGCAAGTTTTTCAAATGTTTCTTCGAGAGGGTTGTACGCCTGCTATAGCAAGAATATTAACTAAACTAACTACTCATAAATATCAAGTTCCGCAAGGTGTTCCAACCTCAACTTTAATTGCTAATTTGGTATTTAAACCCATAGGTACGGAAATTGACCAGTTAGCAAAGGAGCATCATATTAAATTTTCAATGTTTGTTGATGATATAACTTTGTCATCTAAAGTTGATTTTAAAAATCTAGTACCTCAGTTCCTTGCAATCATTAAAAAGTCAGGATTCAGAATCAGTCACAAAAAGACACATTATCAAACTAAAAATCCTATTATAACAGGTGTAATATGCCAAAATAACCGACTTCTTGCTCCTTTGGGTTATAAAAAAAAGATAGCAATACTATCCAAGCAGCTCTCAACGCACGAATTTATAAAGAATAAGCTACAAGGAATAAAAGCGTATTTGTCAATAATTGAAAAATCAAGTTCGCTTTGACTATTTATGTTGTCATTATATGTGGTGATTTTATGCAATTCTCCTATCTAATTTAATCTTGCATACGGATTCCGTATGCGACATCTTACGCTCAATGGTAGATATTTCTGAATCACGGAGGGTATGAGCAAATACCCTTTTGATAAATGTGGCTGTCTGCAAACGTGGCTTGCCAAATGCCTTACCTATATTCCAACCAAAGTGCATGATGTCAATGGTTTTTAATTGGGCATCAACCTTTATTTGCTCGACTTTGGGCATAGTATCTGATAAGTAATATTCTGTAATATATCCACATAGACGATTGAGGTCAGTTTCGCTAAGGTAGAGAACCAAGTTTTGTTTCGTATATGCGAGAACCTTATCTAATTTTTCTTGCGATGCTCGTTCCTTCTCAGCCATAGCGTTGGCACGGAATATCTCGTATTCTGATGGCTGATTGGATTCTGCGATGGGTATATTATTGATGGTAGAAGGTGTGGCTTCTTCCTTTGGAAGTTCTGTCACATCTTCATTGAGTTCAGAACACGAAGGGGTAGAAACTTCTTCTGTTGTGTCAGATTTAATTTCAATTTCAGGTTCAGAAATGATGGATTTTGAAATAATGGTACTTTCGGCAAGTTTCGAATGTTTCACTAGAGCTTCTACCACCACAGCCTTATTACGGTAGCCCTCAAATCTCAAAATGCATCTTTCTATTGTTGGGGAAAGGAGTTGTCTGAATGCCATTTGTAGATTGAGGTAGATAGCTCCTATGACAATAGAGCATACTATAAGAATAAGGTAGCTGCTGAACTCGTCCCAACCATAGTGAAGTACGGTCTGACGGGCTAAAACACTAATGATAATGATTGTACCAAAAACAATCAGATGCAATGTTATCTGTTCTATCTTTTTCTGCTCCATAGTGAGTTGTATTAATCGTTTGTGTGCAAATATATAGGATTAATTTTTGAGAAAATCCATAGTTTTGCTTGTCAATGGGCTTTTGACGATATATTTCATCACTTTTCATCATGTTACATGCTTAATAATAAGCGTATTGCAAATTTCTTGTTTTTAGATGAAAATAGTTGGTGCAACAAACTTGTGTATCTCAAAAATAAAAATTATCTGCATCATTTGGGATAAACAATGCAGATAATCAATAGGGTATAGAGGTATAGTTTATTAGCAATACAATGTATGGTTTGTACCTTTGTTGAGATATAACAGGATGTTGTAATCTTGATTATGAGTAACTTTGTTTATTAACCATCTCCTGAATGCTGCAGAATGTCCAGTGTCTATTTGATAGGATAGAGCTATAATCATGTTGAGATTATATACATCGGCACTATTCCTATTTTCCAACTTTATACATTGGCAGATGTCATACTTCTTTAAGACATTGGCTTTCAATATTGCTTTTAAACGGGAATTGATTGATCCAACTGTTGTATAGAATAAGTCGGCAATCTCCCAAACGGTCATCCATACTTCTCCATCAGAAATATGGATACCATGTCCGTTGTTTGTTATGATTCCTCGTTTCATAGCTGTAATTTATTTCAGTGAAATCTTATTGGCTGTCTCTCGTTTCTTTACATTGACCAAATCTGCGTAGATTTGAGTAGTGGAAACGTTCTTGTGGGTTAGCATCTTTGAGACAGTGTAAATATCTGTGCCTAAAGAGATTTGGATAACTGCGTAGGAGTGACGAAATCCGTGGAAGGTTATCGGCTTCGTTATTCCTGCCTTTTTGAGCCAGTTCTTCAGCGGATAATTAATCATACTTCGTTTCAACCCTTTGAATACCTTACCTGTGTCGGGCATACCGCATAGTTCATAGGCTTCGTAGCTGATGGGGAGTGTCGCTTCCGTTTGGGTTTTCTGAGTTCTGATACGCAAGCAATAGCCTTGGTCGGGAGCAATGGCAAAATCTTCCCATTGAAGATTGAGAATATCGCTGATGCGTAAACCTGTCAGACAAGCAAACAATGAGGCGGCTTTCAGAACGGGGATGTCGCAAGGAGTGGCGGCAAGTTGTTTCACTTCGTCCAGTGTCAGGTATTCTTTCTTCACATCTTGTGGTTCAATCTTGTCAAGATAGTCATTGATGTTTTCTCGAAGCCATTTGTCTCGGTAAGCAATCTTCAACAATCCTCTGAAAGTAGAGTAGTAGCCGGATGCCGAATTGAGAGATATGGGACGATTGCTGTGTTTGAGCTGCTTGGCATTCAACAGGTACTCACGGAACTTCTTACATAAATCCACATTCACTTCGCCGAAGGTACATTGCCCTTTGACGAAGTTGTAGAAATGCTGATAGACAAACATCCATTTCTGGTCTTTGCTTCGGCACATCTTTTTGAAGTAGGCGAGAAAGTCGGCTTTCTGTTTGGTCTTGTCTAAGAAACCGAACTCTTCATTGATGAGCGATTGCACTCTGATACAACGGATAGCCTCTGCCTTGTTTAGCATATCGTTGTTGAATTCCCGTTCCATTTCATTTTTAGGATGGGCATAGATGTAGATGCCGAGATATTCCCGACGGCTCATCTGCATGGTTTCGGGGTTACGAACTGCCGGATAATAATCCAGATACAAGGAGATGCGATTATTCCGAATCGCTCTCTGACGAACTGTTACTTTTGTACACGTGTGTGTCATACTGTTTAATATTTAGAGTTTTACATTTGTTTGGTGCAAAGGAATAAGGTGATTCAATGGTGAGAACATTCATCGATAAATAACTTATTCAATTTTTGGGGCTGCAAGTAGCTTATCCAATTCAGGTTTGGAGATAAGCGTGTATTTGCCCTTCTTGACCTTTGGGATATTATGATATTTCGCATAATGATAGAGTTGGTCACGGGTAAGATTGAACTTCTCCATAGCTTCGGCTACCGTATAATACTGAGGTTCTTCGGGTACTTCCACTCCTTTGGCTATATCGACATGTTTCTTGGAATAATACACCATGATACCTTCTTTCTTCTTTGGAATGGCATTCTTAGAAACGAAAGTGTAGATAGCGGATAAGGTCATGCCGAATTTTTCCTGCATTTCTTGTGTACTATACCATTCATTGATGTCTGGACTCGGGGCTTTCTTGGCAAAGTAAGTGTCCATGTGCTTCTTGCTCCAGTAGGTCTTGCCACGATTGAAAGTGCGAGGAATGTTGTTCTTCTTGGCTACCGCAAATATCCATGATTCATTTACATGATATTTCTCTTTGACTTCGGCTGTGGTGTAGAAATCGGTGATAGGAATAGTGTCCTTCGGATGTCGTTGTTCATAAGGACGAGCTTCTACCATCCGGTCAATATCTTTTTTACGGATAAAAGACAACCTGCTACTGATGCGGAATGCTTGCAGCTTTCCGGCATATACCATTTTATATACGGCTTGTTTACTCAGCCCTAATAAAGTCGCAGCTTCTTTGAACGATAGATATTCTTTATCCTTGAAATCGGATATGGGTTGTTCACTGATGATCGTTTGGACTTTGGTTTCTACTTCTTGTATTCTCTTCTGCCGTACCGTTTCTTTGTATGCAAGATTATTGCACCGATGAGAACAGAAGCGTGTTGTTAGCTTTTGGGCATAAAATGTTGTGCCACACCACTCGCATACCTTTTTGATTTTCATTTTACTTGTTGCCATATTCGTTACTTTTTAGAGGTTTATTTCTCTTGTTATTTCTCCATTTTGTTCAACTATCGTCAATCATAGTCAACCACAGTCAACTTTCTCCACGACCTTTCCGACCTAAAATCGGAGAGTAACAAGCGAGTAACAAATACGGTACAAAAATGAGCTGAAAAAGCCCTATAAACGATAACCATCGCTTATAAGGCTAAAAAGAAAGGCGCTCAAAATGAACGCCTTAATAATCATTGATGATATATGCTAATCGCTGGTAATCACTACCTACTTACCGATGCAGCATATTAGACCGGTTGATTACCAATATTTTATAAATAAAATGGTAGAAAAGTCCGTTTTGCACTTTTTTTCTTCGCTGAACGAGTACAAAATTAGCGCATTTTTTGGGATTATGAAAGCAAGTGAAAAACTTTGTGCAAAATCATTTTTGAGGGGCTGATTTGAGGTGTATTTTGGAATGTATGAAATATATTGCATCGCATTTTGTCGGTGATGATGTTTGCGGTTATTTCGCTGGTTGTTTCTCCAAGGTTGAAGATGATGTTGTGTATTATAACGGTGCTAACCAAAAGAAAAATCGTTTGCTTGCCGAATGTTTTTCTTTCTCCCTCTTTTTGACTTTACTTTAATGGATGTATATATGAATACGGGGATAAAGTAAAGTTGATGATTTAAGAAAAGTGTTTAAAGGGACTCTGATTCGCTGGAAAAAGTGTGATGAAGTCGTATTTATTCCTTTGAAAAAGTGTAATGGCAGACTGGAGTGTATTTGTAATTTTTGCTTGATGGGTTCGTTTGAGACGACTCCCTTTGCTGTGTGTTCGAATATGCTATATATAGGGTGGTTTGAGCCCACCCTCTTGGAAATACTTTACTTGGTATATAGCAGTCATTAAAGTCATATATTCAAATGTGGTTACTCCTTTTTTTGGCCGGCAAAGTGGTTCTTTGATATGATGCGTGAACGAGGGACAGATTGCATCTATATAACAAACAATATTTTGTTCGTTAATAGGCATATATAGCTACAATAAACAATATAATAGCACTTGGTTTTTGGTGTTTTCTACTCAAAATGGATTATATGCATGGTTAATTATGCAATGATGTGTGTTTTTTATGTGTAATGCATCATTAAATAAATAAAAAGTATTAACTTTGCATGTTATATGATAGGTTGATTATGACAAAAAATACAATGGGTACTAAGTTGCCCAGAAAATTGGAGCAGAAAATGCAAATAGTGGGGGAGCAGATTAAGTTGGCTCGCCTACGAAGGAATCTGAGTGTGGCTCAGGTTGCGGAACGTGCTACCTGTTCTCCGCTGACCGTATCCCGAATAGAGAAAGGTGTGCCGACTGTGGCAATAGGAATTTACTTGCGTGTGCTGTATGCTTTGCAGCTTGATGATGATATTCTGTGGCTGGCCAAAGAAGATAAATTGGGGAAAGCTTTGCAGGATTTGAGTTTGAAGACAAGGGAACGTGCATCTAAAAAAGAATAGGGATGAAGAAACTGTATGTATATGCCGATTTTGACTGGCTGAATGAGATAGAACTCATTGGCGAGTTGGGCTACGAATCACTTCGTGGCTCTGACAGTTATTGCTTTACATTCAGCGATGATTGGTTGAAAAAGCATGGAGATTTGTTTTTGAGTGATGACTTGAATAATTATCCGGGGCAGCAATATACGCAGCCAGGAAAAGATATATTCGGATGTTTTTCGGATGCATTGCCAGACCGTTGGGGGCGAACTCTATTGTTGCGGCGTGAGCAGCTTGCAGCAATGGAAGAAAAGCGGCCAGTACGAAGATTGTCTTCATTCGATTTCCTAACTGGTATTGATGACTTCTCCCGAATGGGTGCTTTCCGCTTCAAGGAAAACCCGGATGGCGATTTTATAAATGTGAGTGAATCGTTGAAAATCCCACCTTTGACGGATATTAGGGAATTGATTGCAGCCAGTGCGGAGATTGAGAGAAGCGAAGAAGATAACGTGCTGCCTGATCGAAAGTGGATTGTACAACTTGTGCAACCGGGTTCTTCATTGGGTGGAGCAAGGCCGAAAGCCAGTGTGATAGACACGGATAAAACGCTTTATGTCGCCAAGTTCCCTTCTCGTAAGGATGATTACGATGCCGGACTTTGGGAGCATTTCAGCCATTTGCTTGCAGCAAAAGCTGGTATAAATGCAGCGAAAACAAAAGTTATTGCCACAGGCGAAAAATATCACACCTTGCTTTCAGAGCGTTTTGACAGAACCAAAGATGGAAAACGGATTCATTTTGCTTCCGCAATGACTCTGTTGGGACTGAATGATGGAGATAATGCGACTACAGGGTATGGTTATCTGGAAATAGTTGATTTCATCATTCAGAACTGTACGGATGTAGATCGTAATTTGCAGAAACTCTATCGTCGTGTGGCTTTCAATATCTGCATTGGCAACAGCGATGACCATTTCCGCAATCATGGTTTTCTTTTGACTGCAAAAGGCTGGTCGCTATCACCTGCATACGATATGAATCCTACTTTGAATGCGTATCAAAGTCTGCTTATTTCTGCAACCTCCAACAAGGCAGACCTCGGCATTTTGCTTGATGCTTGTGGGGATTATATGCTTAATTGTAAAATAGCGGAGAAGATTATTTCAGAGGTTACTGAAGCGGTGAAAGGATGGCGAGAGTTGGCTGTACGATTGAGCGTGTCTAAGCGTGAGATGGATTTGTTTGCGGGAGTGTTGGATGAACGTCGAATGAATAATTTAAGGTAAGGTCTTTTATGAATATCGATATATTATGAAATTTGTGCACTACATAAATAGTCCGTTACTTTGGAAAGATAGTACCAATACGGCTTTTGCTATACTTGCAGGTATAGAAACATTATTTGCAGTTTCTGCAATTTCTCTGGAGAAATTTTGGGGAGATTATAGTTGGATTATTAAATTATTATTTGTCATAGTTATCTTTTTGATTATAGATGTTGTTATTTTTATCATTAAACACAGTCTTGCAAAAGATGGAATATCGTTAAATATTCGTGGTATAAAAGTTAATATAAGAAAAGGTGATATTTTTAAGGCAAATGGCTGGAAAGTTATTGCTTTTAATGAATATTTTGACACACAGGTCGATGGTATAATAATTGCGCATAATACATTGAATGGCAAATTTATAGATAATTATGTCGCTGATATAAATGAACTAAACAAAATTATTTCATCAGAGAACGATGATAACACCTCTTTTAAGAGGCGAACTCGGAATAATAGGTCAATTTTTCCACTTGGGCGAATTATTAGATATAAAGATTATATGTTATTGGCATTTACTCATTTTGATAATAATCAAGCTCATCTTACACAAAAAGATTATGAGAATTGTTTGCGAGTAATGTGGGCGGAAATAAGTCGTACCTATGCGAATAAGCCCATATTTATTCCTCTTTTAGGCTCTGGTATAACACGATTCGACGGGACACCACATAAATCAAATTTTGATCTTTTAAGATGTATGTTGTGTACCTTACGAACTAGTGGAGTAAATATAAATCAAACAATAACAATTCTACTGACTGAAGAAGCGATGCAAAGTATTAATATTTATGAAATAAAAGGAGTAAAATAATGGCGTACAGAACAAAAACTTACATTGCCGCAGATTGGGATGGCGATAAAAATGCTGTAGAACAACTCTACAAATGGAAAAAAAGTAATTATTGGAGCTTGGATTTTCATGATGCACATGATTTAACACAAGCACGTGATAGCAGCCTAAATTGTAGTATTAAAAGTTCTCTTGCTACAAGGCTTGATGTATCTAAGACGTTCGTATTGATTGTAGGTAATACCACAAAAACAGTGAGAAGTGGTAGCTGTCAATATTGCGGTAGTTATAATAGTTGGACACAGAGTTGTGCTAGAGGTCATAGTGTTGATTATCGTAGCTATATCGAATATGAGTGTGAAAAAGCTATCCGTGATGGATTAAAAATAGTTGTTTTATATAATGCTGGTTCTGTGAATAAATCCAAATGTCCCGATTCTATAAAATATCATGGAACTCATGTCGCTATGTGGAAATGGGAGAATGGGCAATATTATTGGGATTATCAATCTGTAAAGCGTGCGTTAGAATAATATCATATGTAATCGAATTGTAGAATCTTATATTGTCCATTATCAAAAACGCTTTTTGCAATATAAAAGCATTGAATGTCAAGGTACTGAATAGCAATATAAAAATAAAGTAACCACTCATAACAAGGCAAGAATATGTCAACACAAAGCGAAGCGGCGTTGGAAGCCGGACTGATAGCCACACTCCGACAAATGGACTATGAGTATGTCCAGATTGTCGAGGAAGATAATCTTTATGTTAATTTCAAACGTCAGTTGGAGATTCATAACAAGAAACAACTGGCGGAAGTTGGTCGTACTTCATTTACGGATGAAGAGTTTGAGAAGATATTAATTTATCTTGAAGGTGGAACTCGCTTTGAAAAGGCCAAGAAACTTCGTGACCTCTATCCGCTTGATACGGTAAATGGACAACGGATTTGGGTGGAATTTCTCAATCGTACCCAATGGTGTCAGAATGAGTTTCAGGTCTCGAATCAGATTACTGTTGAAGGACGGAAAAAATGCCGCTATGATGTGACTATACTTATCAATGGTTTACCATTGGTTCAGATAGAGTTAAAGCGCAGGGGAGTAGAACTCAAACAGGCATATAATCAGATACAACGCTATCATAAGACTTCGTTCCACGGATTGTTCGACTATATCCAATTGTTTGTTATATCAAATGGTGTCAATACCCGCTATTTTGCCAACAATCCTAATAGCGGTTATAAGTTTACATTCAATTGGACGGATGCTGCCAATCATCCGTTTAATGAATTGGATAAGTTTGCCGTATTCTTCTTGGAAAAATGTACGCTTGGCAAAATAATAGGGAAATATATCGTGCTGCACGAGGGCGACAAATGTTTGATGGTGCTTCGTCCTTATCAGTTCTATGCCGTAGAGAAAATTCTAGATCGTGTGCAGAACTCCAACGATAACGGCTATATATGGCATACAACAGGAGCCGGAAAGACATTGACTTCGTTCAAGGCTGCCCAACTTGTGTCAGAGTTGGATGATGTGGATAAGGTTATGTTTGTTGTTGACCGACATGACCTTGATACTCAGACTCAATCGGAATATGAAGCGTTTGAGCCGGGAGCTGTGGATAGTACTGATAATACGGATGAACTTGTGAAGCGACTTCAAAGCAATTCTAAGATTATCATCACTACCATTCAGAAACTCAATGCCGCAGTCAGCAAGACGTGGTATAGCAACAAGATTGAAACTATTCGCCACTCACGTATCGTGATGATATTTGATGAGTGTCATCGTAGCCACTTTGGGGATAGTCATAAGAAGATTATGAAGTTCTTTGACAATGCTCAAATCTTTGGCTTCACGGGAACACCTATTTTTACTGAAAATGCGGTAGATGGGCATACCACTAAGGAGATATTCGGAAATTGTCTTCATAAATATCTTATTAAGGATGCCATAGCCGATGAAAACGTGCTTGGATTCCTTGTGGAGTATTATCACGGCAACGAAGTTGTTGACAACGACAATCAAGCTCGTATGGAGGAAATCGCCAAGTTTATCCTTAACAATTTCAACAAATCCACATTCGACGGAGAGTTTGATGCCTTGTTTGCTGTGCAATCCGTGTCGATGCTCATACGATATTACAAGATATTCAAATCGTTGAATCCGAAAATCCGTATAGGTGCTGTGTTTACTTACGCTGCCAACAATAGTCTGGATGATGAACAGACCGGCATGGGTACAGGGCAGTATGCAAAAGAGGGTGTGGGTGAGGCTGATGAACTGCAAACAATTATGGACGATTATAACAATATGTTCGGCACTGCCTTTACTACAGAAAACTTCCGTGCCTACTATGATGACATCAATCTGCGCATGAAAAAGAAGAAAGCGGATATGAAACCGCTTGACCTTTGTCTTGTCGTGGGTATGTTCCTTACCGGTTTCGACAGTAAAAAACTGAATACGCTCTATGTAGATAAGAATATGGAATATCACGGTTTGCTGCAAGCATTCAGTCGTACCAACCGAGTATTGAACGAGAAGAAACGTTTCGGTAAAATCGTTTGCTTCCGTGACTTGAAAAATAATGTTGATACGTCTATTAAATTGTTCAGCAACTCTGATAATTCTGAAGATATAGTACGTCCACCGTTTGAGGATGTAAAAAAGGAATATAAATGCTTGGCAACAGAGTTCCTGAAAAAATATCCTACACCCAGCAGTATAGATTTTCTGCAAAGCGAAAATGACAAGAAAAATTTTGTTCTGGCATTTCGTGATATTATCCGTAAACATGCGGAAATCCAGATATACGAAGATTATAGCGAGGATGCGGAAGATCTTGGTATGACCGAGCAGCAATTCAACGACTATAAGAGTAAGTATCTTGACATTACAGTCGGGTTTATAGAACCGCCTGTAATTCCATCTGTAGTTGCAGAAGACCCTGTTCCGTATGGGAACAGTCAGGGATTAGAGGATATAGATTTCTGTCTTGAACTTCTACATAGCGACATTATCAATGTGGCTTACATTCTTGAACTCATTGCAGAACTTGACCCATATAGCAATGATTATTCAGAGAAAAGGCAACATATCATTGACACAATGATTAAGGATGCCGGGATGCGAGGCAAAGCCAAACTCATTGATGGCTTTATTCGGAAAAATGTTGATGAAGATAAGGAAAACTTCATGAGCGGACGTAGTAAGGCTGATGGTACAAGTGAATTGGAAGAGCGTTTGAATCAATATATTGTATCTGAACGCAATAAGGCTGTAAAAGATTTGTCGGATGATGAACAAATTCCTACCGAGGTGCTGAATCTATACATAAAGGAGTATGACTATTTGCAAAAGGAACAGCCGGAAATCATACAAAAGGCATTGAAAGAAAAACATCTTGGTCTTATAAAAACAAGAAAGGCGTTGACGAGAATCATGGAGAGATTGCGTAATATAATAAGAACATTTAATTGGGAGTAAATACGTATATGGTAAAAACAAATGAACCCGGATATGTGTATATCTTGACTAATCCAAGTTTTCGTGAGGATTGGGTTAAGATTGGCAAAAGCGCACGCCCTGTTGATATACGTTCCAAGGAACTTGACAATACGGCAGTTCCGTTGCCTTTTGAGATACATGCAACCATTAAAACGGTTAAATATAATGAGGTGGAAAAACTCGTGCATAAGATAATCGACAGTTTGACTGATTTTCGTATTCGTCAGAATAGAGAATTTTTTAATGTCGCTCCGCAAAAAGCATTGGAAATTTTTAAAGAAATAGCACAAACTATAGATGATGCCGTAATAACAGAATATGAGAATAATCAACCTTTGCGTAGCGATAACTTTATATCTCAATCTGTTCAAAATGAATTGCCAAGAAAATGTACTAATAGCAGAAAAGACTATACAAAATATTCACTTAATGGAGTTGGTTCTTATGGGAAAGGTAGATTAGCATTAGAAGTAGTTCGACTTTTTATCGAGTCTACCTCTGTTGATTATAAAGAGCTAATTAATTTGTTGCCTAAACACTTAGTTAAAACCGTTGAGGAAGTAGGAAATTGGAAACTTAAAACGTCAGATACGCATAAAAGATGGTTTGAAAAAGATATTCTTATGTCTAATGATGGTGTCAGGTTTGTTGTATCATCACAGCATGGTAAGAATAATATAGGTCGTATTTTAGAGTTTGCGAATAAATTTGGTTTTGTAATTAAAGAATTATAATAAATATGAGCGAAGAACTGCAACAGAAACTCCGTGACCAGCTTTGGGAGGTCGCAAATCGTTTGCGTGGCAATATGTCGGCGAGCGACTTTATGTATTTCACATTGGGTTTTATTTTCTATAAATACTTATCTGAGAAAATAGAAAAGTATGCCAACAATGCCTTGGTGGATGATGAAATAACCTTTAAGGAATTGTGGGAAATGGATGATACCGATGTAGTCGAGTTACAAGAGGAAGTAAAGAATCAATGCTTGGAAAATATAGGTTACTTCATTGAACCGAAATTCTTGTTTTCGTCCGTAATAGAGGCCATCAAGCGGAAAGAGAACATTTTACCTATACTTGAACGTTCATTGAAGCGTATCGAAGACAGCACTCTTGGACAGGACAGCGAAGAGGATTTCGGAGGATTGTTTTCAGATATAGACTTGGCTTCACCTAAATTGGGTAAAACAGCCAATGATAAAAATACACTCGTCAGCAATGTGCTTCTTGCATTGGACGATATAGACTTTAGCGTAGAGGCATCACAGGAAATTGACATCTTGGGTGATGCTTACGAATATATGATTTCGCAGTTTGCGGCAGGAGCCGGGAAAAAAGCCGGGGAATTCTATACTCCGCAGGAAGTTAGCCGTATTTTGGCAGAGATTGTTTCCATTGGACACCAGCGTTTGCGCAATGTATATGACCCTACTTGCGGTAGTGGCTCATTGCTTCTTCGTGCTGCAAGTATTGGAAATGCGGTTGATATTTACGGACAGGAAAAGAATCCGACGACCTACAACCTCGCCAGAATGAATATGTTGCTTCACGGTATCAGATTCAGCAATTTCAAGATTGAAAACGGCGATACGCTTGAATGGGATGTCTTTGGCGACACTCAGTTTGATGCGGTAGTCGCAAATCCTCCATTCTCTGCCGAATGGAGTGCTGCCGACAAATTTAATACCGATGACCGTTTCAGCAAAGCAGGGCGACTTGCGCCAAAGAAGACAGCAGATTATGCTTTTATCCTACACATGATTTATCACTTGAACGAAGGTGGTACGATGGCTTGTGTCGCTCCACACGGTGTTTTGTTCCGTGGTAATGCAGAAGGGGTAATACGCCGTTTCCTGATAGAGAAGAAAAACTATATCGATGCCATTATCGGTTTGCCGGCTAATATATTCTATGGTACAAGTATTCCGACCTGTATTCTTGTGATGAAGAAATGCCGTAAGGAAGATGATAATATTCTGTTCATAGATGCGAGCAAGGAGTTTGAGAAAGTCAAGACACAAAACAAACTGCGTAAAGAGCATATTGACAAGATTGTTGATACCTATCGCGAGCGAAAAGAAATAGAAAAGTACAGCCATCTTGCCACTTTACAGGAGGTTGCCGATAACGACTATAATCTGAATATTCCTCGTTATGTCGATACTTTTGAAGAGGAAGAACCTATTGACATTAAAGCTGTAATGGCAGAAATCAAGGAGTTGGAAGCCAAACGTGCCGAACTAGATAAGGAGATTGAAGTATATCTTAAAGAATTGGGACTGGTTGAATAATAGTGTTATGGCAGAGATAGATAACATCCCGGAAATGCGTCCTTCATTCGACAATATCCGCCGTCACGATGAGAGCGAAAATGAATATTGGAGTTCACGTGACCTATGCGCTGCTATGGGTTATTCGGCTTATTGGAAATTCCAAAAAGTCATAGACAAAGCAATCAAAGTCGCAGGCATAAAAGGAGTGAATATTGATGAGCATTTCAACCAAGCGGTTGATATGGTGAAGATAGGCAGTGGCTCGTTCCGTAAAGTCAGTATCTTCCGCTTGTCACGTATGGCGTGTATGATTATTGCTGAAAATGCTGATGCAAAAAAAGTATTGGTACAACAGGCAAGAGATTACTTTTCTCAAACCATATCTACTAACGAATTGGTGCTTAACTCATATAGTTCCAATCTGTTACTGTATAAAACCGCACAAGGAGAAGTTCGAGTAGAGGTAATATTCAATAGTGAAACATTCTGGATGTCGCAAAAGCGCATGGCGGACTTGTTTGGGGTGGATGTACGAACCATCAACTATCATCTTGGACAGATTTATGAATCCGGTGAACTTACCAAAGAGGCAACTATCCGAAAAATTGGGATAGTTCAATCCGAGGGAGAACGAGACGTGGAGCGTACACCGTTGTTCTATAATTTGGATGCTATCATAGCGGTAGGTTATCGTGTCAATAGCTATCAAGCCACTCAGTTTCGTATTTGGGCTACGTCTGTTTTGAAGGAATTTGTCATTAAAGGGTATGCTCTTGATGATGAAAGACTAAAACAGGGAAAGCATTTTGGCAAAGATTATTTTGATGATTTGCTGGAGCGTATTCGTGAGATACGCACATCGGAACGCAGATACTACCAGAAGATAACAGACATCTATGCGGAATGCAGTGCTGATTACGACCCGAAATCGGATTGTACTAAATTGTTCTTCAAAATGGTGCAAAATATGATGCATTTGGCTGTGACTAATCGTACCGCTGCTGAAATAGTGTATGAACGTGCCGACTCTGAAATGCCCCATATGGGATTGACCACTTGGAAGAAAGCTCCCGATGGTAGAGTCCAGAAGTCCGATACGATTGTGGCAAAGAACTATTTGTCAGACAAAGAGATTTCCGAACTTAACGGCGTAACTAACGCATTCCTTGAATTTGCAGAGCTTCGTGCCCAACGTCACATTATAACAACGATGGAAGATTGGAAGCAACGTCTTGAACAGTTTCTTGGCACTATGGATTATAAGGCACAAGATACTGCCGGTAAAGTTTCACAAGAAGCAGCACGAGAGAAGGCGTATGGCGAGTACGAGAAATATAAAGTGATTCAAGACCGTTCTTTTATCTCTGATTTCGACCGGTTTAATAATGGCGACAAATTGTTGCCGTTTGATATTAACCCTGATAAAGAATAATGATTATGGCAAATAATAACGAAAATAAAATCCTCAATGTTCCAAATTTGAGATTTCCTGAGTTTTGTGGGGAGTGGGTAACAAAATCAATAAACGATTTAGCGGTTGTTATTGGCGGTGGAACGCCTGATACTACTGTAAAATCATATTGGGATGGAGAAATACAATGGTTTACCCCTTCTGAAATAGGTAAAAATAAATATGTTGATTCAAGTTTGCGTACCATAACAGAAGTGGGGTTAAACAATTCCAGCGCAAAACTTTTGCCTCCCAATACGATACTTTTAAGTTCTCGTGCCACCATTGGAGAATGCTCATTATCTCTCAGAGAATGTGCTACAAACCAAGGTTTTCAATGTCTTGTATCTAAAAAATGCAATGTTGATTTTCTCTATTATCTGATACAAACAAAGAAGAAAGATCTAATCAGGAAGTCTTGTGGGTCAACCTTTTTAGAAATTTCGGCAAATGAAGTTCGTAAAATTCAAGTGTCAGTTCCATCTGATGTTGAGCAACAAAAGATAGCAGAGTTATTGTCGTTGATAGATGAGCGTATTGCTACTCAAAACAAAATCATTGAGAAATACGAGTCCTTAATCAAAGGAATTGCACAGCATTGCATTAAAGCAACAAGTGGAATAACATATGTAAAACTTGGTGATATTTGTCAAATTACAACAGGAAAACTTGATGCAAATGCACAGGTAGACAATGGAATTTATCCTTTTTTCACTTGTGCAGAACAACCATTCAAGATTGATAACTTCGCTTTTGATACAGAAGCTTTACTAATCTCTGGAAATGGTGCTAATTTGGGATATATCAATTATTATAAGGGGAAATTTAATGCTTACCAAAGGACTTATGTATTAGACTTGTTCTCCGAAAATATCCAGTACATTAAATGGGCGTTGAAAGTACTGCTGCCCAAAAGAATTGCAATAGAAAAGAGTTCAAGCAACACTCCTTATATAGTGCTATCAACTCTCACGGATTTAAGGCTGCCAATCCCCAACAAAAGCAATCAATGCCATATAGCAAAATTAATGCAATCTTTAGAAAGAAAACTATCAAGCCAAATTGCATTGAATGGTTCTTATAATAAGTTGAAGCAATACTTACTCCGCCAGATGTTTATATAAACATTTGACGGAGCAGATACTTCTTTTGTGATATATAAGCTCTAATAATCTTATTCGCTGTTTTTAATTGATACTTCAATAATGATATTGCATAACCTATTTCTCTTTGTTTATCAAGAGAAGGAATTTTGAATACAAGTTGCAAGAAGGCCTCCATATTTAAATTGCGTCTAACGATACTTGCACCTTGCTCTGATACCATCATATAGCTGTATAAGGCACGATAAGTCTTTAACATTGCAGCCACAAACTGATTGTCGTAACCATCTGCTATTGAAAATACCTTGTAAGAAGGAGACACTATCCCAATGTCAAATCTATCATTGTAATTGATATTCCCCATCCATAAATTTTGAGGACTTAAAACAACATCATGAAGCCGAATGATTTTATAGCCCACATTGTTTTCACTTGCGATGTCCTTTGAAAAATACTCTCGCTGAGAGAATATGCCCTTAACTGTGGAACTCAGTACTTCGTGTTGATTATTCGTTCGTGACCGTTCCGACCGTTCCAGCAAAATATCTCCGAGACAAACATATTTTCCCTCAGTACCATATAGCAGTATATTGTTTAGTCCTTTGATTAAGGATTGTTTGTTTTGTAGGTCTGCGATTAGTAAACATTTGTTCACACGAAAAGATTTATTAGAAACTACTATATGCTTGTCGGAAATTGCGACATTGAGAAATGGCTACGCATTCCAAAGTAGCAAGTATAATGCACTGGGCAAATGGAAAATCCTGACAATTACAAATGTGTCTGGCGAGCGACATATAAACGATGAAGATTGCAATTGCATAATCAACTTGCCGGACGATATACAAGACCACCAAGTATTAAAAGAAGGAGATATTTTAATCTCCCTTACGGGTAATGTTGGGCGCGTTTCTCTTTGTAAGGATGGGGACTATTTACTCAACCAACGAGTTGGTTTGTTACAACTTGCGAAAAATGTAAATCAAGAGTTTCTATATCAAATTCTATCTTCTCAAAAATTTGAGAATAGTATGATAGCTTGTGGTCAAGGTGCTGCCCAAATGAATATTGGTAAAGGGGATGTAGAAAGCTATGTGTTACCGTATTCCTCAAATGGCAATAACATTCTTTGGATTGCAAAAATACTACACTCATACGATGAGTGCATCATTAATGAGCAGCGAAGACTAACCTTGTTAACCATGCAGAAGCAATATCTCCTTACCCAGATGTTCATATAAACATCTGGGATAAAAGATAGTTCTTTTGCCTATTGAATAGTTTAAGTACTGATAGCTCATTGTCGATTTTCACATCAATGCCTTGCAGTGTTGACGAAATTTCCATATTGCGACTATGTCCATAAGTTGGAATCATTATTCCGCGAACAATATCAGCGTTGATATTGCTTTGTGTTCCAGTTTCAAGATACTTGTGGATGTGGCGATACTTAAAGTATGACAAGTAGTAGTACAGATAATCCAATAAATCTTTGTTTTTTAGTTGCATTGCAAACATTGCCTGGCTTGTAGTAATAGGTATTTCATTTATAGTTACCAAGCCAACTGATGCGTACATTGACATTATTAAACTATACTTTGGAACTACCCATGCTGAAGAGTTTTCTAATCCACTTTGGCTCAAATGATTTTCTGTGTATCGGACATACTTTCCTTGTTTTGTTATATCGTTAATACTCAAGAATGGTATTTCTCCATTATAGTATTCTTTATTAGTGGAAGTCGGAGTACCTCCAGCCTTGCCTTTTGAGAACAAAGAGTCTAATCTATTCGATCCACTAGGCTTTTGAGCAAATACTTGTTTACTAATCGCAGACTTTAGTTTCTTCAAGTCCTCAATGATTTTGTTTTGGGTAGCAATGCGCTTGTCTATGGTTATTAACAGTTTTGCAATTTGGGTTTGTTCTTCTTTTGAAGGGATTCCGATATATGCTTCATCAAAATTGCGAACACTGATAGAAAAAACCTTTGTACCTTGAGCAATTCTTCTAATCTGCTTGTGGAATGAATCAGAAGCAAAAGCATAACCTTTATAACCAATAACAGTCCGATTAGAATTATCACGTCCATGTATTGTGTGTAAGCCAGAAACGATTTGTTGGTTATCACAATTAACAACTTCTATGGCTTTAGCTACATCGTTTGTATCTTCAGACGCATCAGCAAATGCTACATCTCCTTCTTTGAATAGGGTAAATGATTTGAGCATAGATTCCTCTTTGATGTAAGGAAGAGAATCACAAGCAACATCTACCATGGTAGGTACTCCTTTATGAATTAAACCGTAATGCAAATTCTTGATTTTACCGTTACTATAATCTAATTGTTCCCATGACAGAGAGTTGGTTGAGTAGAAATCTAAAAGCTCTGAAACTTTTATCGTTTCCCACTCCCCACAGAACTCCGGGAATCTCAGATTTGGAACATTGCCCATTATATTTCTCTAATTATAGGAAACCCCTAAAAAAGCAATTATGACAAAGAAATCAATTAGAGAAATTGCGATGGCTTGGCGAGAAGACAAGCGTCCGTATGTGAAGCAATCAACATTTGCAGCTTATATGTTGATTCTGGAAAACCATCTTTTACCATATTTTGGTGAAAGTGATGCGTTAAGCGAGAAAGCGGTACAAGATTTTGTACTACAAAAACTCAATGGTGGTATGAGTGTAAAATCGGTAAAGGACATTCTTATTGTGCTCAAAATGGTGATGAAGTTCGGAGTAAAACACGAATGGATGAATTATTCAGAATGGGACATAAAATATCCTACAACAGAAAAGAACAAGGAGCTGGAGGTGTTGACTGTAGCCCATCACAAGAAAATATTGGACTACATTCGTCAAAATTTCACATTCCGTAATTTAGGCATCTATATAAGCCTAAGCACCGGACTTCGTATTGGTGAAGTTTGTGCTTTACGCTGGAGTGACATTGATGTGGATAGCGGAACTATCAGCGTTCAGCGTACCATAGAGCGTATTTATATTATCGAAGGTGAAATGAAACATACTGAGCTGGTTATCAATACGCCTAAAACAAAGAACTCCTGCCGTGAAATTCCTATGAGCAAGGAGTTGCTTGCATTGGTGAAACCACTGAAAAAAGTGGTAAATGCGGATTACTACATACTCACCAATGAACCATTGCCCACAGAACCACGAACATATCGCAATTATTACAAACGGTTGATGGAGCACCTTGGTATCCCCAAATTGAAATTTCATGGGCTTAGGCATAGCTTTGCGACTCGCTGTATAGAAAGCAATTGTGACTATAAAACAGTCAGTGTATTGCTGGGACACTCAAATATCAGTACCACGCTCAATCTTTATGTCCATCCAAATATGGAACAAAAGAAACGTTGTATCGCCAAGATGTTCAAGTCGCTTGGCAAATAGCATTTTACTGGTATGTAACTTCTGTGCGATCATTTGGAGAAAAACGGTCTAAGTTAGCAAGTCCAAGTGAAAATGCACTAAGCTCAGTCATTGTTAAATAAAACGTAGAAGATGCCCGACATGTACCCGACAAGTTCAAAGAAAATAGCTATGTTGATTGAAGTATAGCTTGTATGCACTTTTAGTTCAAATGTCAAATCGCAGAACTATACAACAATTCCGTAACCACCGTAACAGTTACGGCGGTTACAGGATTGTTATAGCCTATGATACGACCAAACAAATGCCAATGATAGTTGCTTTCTAAAGATTCGTAAACTTTCAATTACGTCCATTTATCCAAAATCTTCGGTACGATTATAGCCATGGCAATCCCCAAAATTGCAATAAGAATATAGATAACGACTGCTTTCCATATCAACGCTGAATGCAATATTTCTGCATTGGCCACTATCATGCTGACGAAAAAAGAAGATAGGGCTACCAGTATTATAATGGTGATATAAAATGTGGTAGCCGGAATATGGATGGCATTGTCGGCTTTCTTTATTCTCCGCTCGGCTTCCTTGCATTTGCTTTCAATCTGACTGAGAAAATCACATAGAAGCCTTGCGCCAAATTCTACTGCCATCTTCTGCATTTCTTCAGAAATGATAGGTTTACACTCTCGTATAGAGTCGGACAGATTTTTAACATCCGTTCTCAACTTGAACACGTTGTCATTCAGCTTGACAAGTTCTTGTGCATTGATATCGAGTAGGCGATTTTCTTCCTCCTGATATTCATTCTTAGGATTGGACTTTATGGATTCCGCTTCTGCCATTTCTGCGGAAAAATCAAATTTCTTCTTCATGCGCTTATCGTTTTAATCCTATTATCGTTTTCTTTCCTAACGAACGACTGGCAGCACGAGCGCATCTGCGAGCCCATTGCAAATCGTCTTCGTCTTTATCTCTCCATGGAAGCTCGCTTTGCGAACCTCCGCCACCTCCGCCGGTTGCTACATTCGGCGTATCAAGCAGTCCGACAAAAATAGCCACGGCCATATCAGCCAGTTCATGCGAGTTGGAAACGAACCTGTAATTAAATTCGTCGTTGAAACAGTCAAGCACTTTTTCCGGAATATAGAACTTGTGTTCCTTATCTTTATGGGTAAGGGTGTAGGGAATCATATCCGAATGGTCTGGGCGATATTGGGTGTAGTCAATAGGTGCAGCCTTATGTTCTGCTATTTGTTGAACCTCTAAGGGTGTATTGTTTCTAATGGCAATTGCTGGCTGATGGTACAGTTTCTCCCATGTCGCAGGAAGTTTCGAGACCATTAGGTTCCTGCCGACTCCCAATTCGGAAGCCTTGTATTTGGTATTCCCATGCACGAGTGCATATCCACGAAGAATACCCTTCTTGTCCTCTCTTTCATGGACGGTATAACCTTTCCGTATAAGAGCACTCTTGTATTCATCCCATGACCATGATGGCATTGCTTTCAACACCTCCATACAGTCCCGGTTCACTTGTGGAATGTTCCAATTTCGGATTTGCGCTGCAGTTGTCCAGCCTCGTTTCTTTGCCACTCGCTCGGCTGCACGTTGTGCACGAAGATGAATGTTATGGTCGTTGTTGATATTGCCATCTTCATCCAAACGGCAAATCGCAGCATGGAGGTGAGGGACTTCGCCTTTGGATTCCGTATGCAACCAAACTGAGTATTTGCTGCCCGCCAAATTGGTCGGACAGGAACGGACTTTTCCGTTCTTGCCAGTAATCACTTGTCTGTCGAACTCCTCGGCGAATTCCTGCCAAAGTGTTTGCCAATCTTCAATGTCATAGAATTGGGTATGTTCGGGCGATGGGCTCAACTCGATTCTGATTACAGAATTCTTTATAGGCCGATATTGGGATAAGGTCAACTGCATGGAGTTCCATATCCCCATAGCGTCTGGTTGAGAGGGTAACAGATTGTCCAGTACTCGATAGATTTTCTCCGGATGTTTCTTGTGCTGTGATTCTCCGGTAATATAACGGAGGTCGTTTATTCCGTGCGATATTGCTTTGGCTTTTGCAATCATTCTTCTTTGGATTTAGGGTTAGACGGAATGTTGTTCTTCTCTTTTGCAGCATTCAAGAACTGGCAGACATTTTCGGCTACATTGCCAAGCTCCTTAAGCCAACCGACCATGAACGGAATCTGATTGAACATTATCATGCGTTGCTTTGTGGACATTCCATGAAGTGCAGATGTATATTTTACGAGGTCTGACCGACAATCGTCCAGATTCTGCAACAGAGCAGCTTCTTTTCTCGTGAGTCTTGCTTTGGGTTTGAAGTTATACGCGCGTGATAATATGTAGTCACTTACGGTCATGCCGCATTGTTCGGCCAGTGATTTTATATGTTCTTTCTGGCTGGGAGTGACTTTAGCTCCGATAAAGACGCTTCTTGTCTCGTCAGAGGAACTGGATGAATTTTCAATATTTTCTTTCATATAAATAGTTCTATAATGGTGAATAGGTGCGAGCTTGCGAGTACCGCACCGGCGGAGTCTATGAGCCGGCGAGAGTGCCAATGTACAACCGTAACGTAGTGAGGTTATACCTTGGCATATCTCGCAACAGTTACCTGTTGATGCTTTCCGGCAAACCATATCGGATGTACATAGCGAACTGGCATCCGGATGGTATAAGATACATCTCTAAAAGAGGGGAGAGAATGAATGTTTTCAACTACTATCTTCACAACTTTGCTTTATCCTTATATGTATGCCCCGATAATAAAGTAAAGTCAAACTTAGTAATGGTATTCGGGGTTGATTTGATACTCTTTCCCCACTTTTATTACCATGCGTTTGTTTCTGAGAAAAGTAGCGACCTTGACCGCTTTGTTGTGACCGAGATTTACGTCTTGCAATCCATACCCTATTTTCAGTCGTTCCAGATAGTCATTGTAGTTGCTGATGTTGCCGTTTGCAAAGGCGGCATCCAACGCTGCCTGATGTACATTCTCAGGGATTTCCTTGTACGGTTCAAACGGCTCTTTGGTTGGTCGTCCGATCTTTTTCTCTTTGGGCAGATAGGACTCTACCAGTTCGGGTATGGCTTCCTCGTTTATGCGGAAAGCGAAAGGCTCAAACTCACGGTCACGGATATGGACGGCTTCGACCACGCTTACAGTCTTGTCCTCTTTATCCACTTCGATCTGCATGATGGTTTCCGCTTTATTGTTGAGTTCCGTGCCGATGTGACCACGGGCATGTTCATCATTCTTGTTCTGATGCAAGACGGTATGAATATGGATTTGCCTGTCATCCGTCCACTGCATGAATTTGGAGATTATATTGGTGGCTTCATTCGGAGAATTGATGTCATACATAAAATCCCTGATGCCATCTATAATGACCAGACCCAAATTCGGAATTGTGCCAATGGCCTGTTCGACTATTGCAAGCCTCATTTCGGGAGAATATTTGCGCAGACCTAACATAATCAGATTGTCAGAATCGGCATCCTTTGGTAATCCGGCCAAACATAGAATGCGTTGTAGCACCTTTTGGCAATGAGGTTCTCCTTGTTCGGTGTCGATATACAATATCGTCCGTTTATTTTCCGGGAACGATGAACGGTAATGGAGTACTGTGCCATTGGCCAATGCGGAAGCGGCAATGGCTGAAACATTGAAAGTCTTCTTGCTTTTGGCTTTACCGATGGATGCACTGAAGTTGCCCAATGTTCCGATAATGGAGTCATCCACCATCAACACCACAGGCGACTGTTCATATGTGTTGGTTACGCTCACGGTAGCCTCCTTTATGTAAATAGCCAGTTCCTCGGCTGTCGGAATGTTATTGTTCGTCTTCTCCATAGCTTACCAATTTTTATTGTTTGGTTTACGACGATGGGAAGCGAGCAGCGCATCATTCTCTTCCTCGAAACTTTGCGGAATAGCGGTCTTACGGGACGACTCCAACCATTTATCCAGCTCATCACGATAGATGTAGAGGTGCTTGCCTTGTTTTATAACCGGAATATCGTCCTTTTTAACTTTGTAATAAAAGGTCGATAGCGGCATTTTGAGATAGGCGCAAGCCTCCTGCACGGTCATGGGGACGTGCGTGTTCTCCTTGACCTCGTTCTGCTTGGAAAGTTTCTCTGTCAGCAGACTTTCCATACTTGCGATTCGGTCGCATAACTCTCCCAGCACTTCGGGAAGGTCATTGAATGTGAATTGATTCTTAGACATGATTCAAATGTTTTATTTGTTAAACATGCTGCAAACCAACACAATGATACTATGCAGACCTTCGTCAGCAGAGGGTAATTTTCCCGTCAGCGACGGAATCATTTCAGTCGGTCAGAACCAGCTGTCTCATCGTCTGCTTTTTTGAGGCAATTGAAATAATACTCTCCTTTTAGGGGAATATCAAGTGGGATTTTACAAATACCTGTAGTCCGTAGATTTTTTGATAAATAAAACAGAGTAGCATTTTTCAATTCGTGTGGGAATATGGTTTTTATGAATTCTGCGCATTTTTCCACCGAGATATTCAACCTTATACCGATATTCCATACAAAATGCCGTATATCGAGAGTGTTTAATGGGTTGTCGAATTTGGAACGTATGGACTTGTATAAATCACATTGCCCATGGGCAAAGCACTCTATGTTTTCGTGAAGTGTAATAAGGTCGTCTTTTGAAAGGAACTCAGCCATACTATATGTGGTATATTCATGCATAACACGCATAATGTCAGCTTGCTGCTCTGCCTTTTCTCGTTCTATTTCAGCTATGCGTTCGTCATAACCATTTGTGTAATCATTCCTTGCTGTCGGCACTTCTATAACTTCTACTTCCGCGGTAATGGTATCAGATGGCTGCGTGATTTCAGGTGGGATGGATTCTTTTTGCTTGCCAAAAGAAATACATACGTTATTCTTGATAAGGTAGCGATAGAAAAATCTTTGAGAGAACGCACATGAAAGAGTTAAGATCACGATACTCAATATAATAGGTGTGGTATATTCCATTAGGTTTATTTGATGGCAGTTGTAAAGATAAGTGGCGATTACCGAGTATGAAGTAACGCTTACCGCAAGTATGAAACTTGCCTTTTTTCTGTGAATTTGAATACTATCTGTCATAATCTATTGTTGTTTAGATGAAATGATAGTGCAAAGTTATAAGCACATTTCCAGATAGTTATAAATAAGTGCAGTAAATCGGTCAATTTTTAAGAAAATATAGGCTTAGAGTATGATAATCTCTCGAAAATCATACTCTAAGCCTATGTAATGGGGCAAAATAGGGGAGTTCAACCCTTGCGTGTCAAAGTGATTTTCTTGCTGGCTTCACGCTTGTTGCTGTCCACGACTTTCATGTAACGCATCGTGGTGGTGATGCTTTTGTGCGCCATCAAGCTTTGTATGGTACGGATGTCTGTACCGGCAGCACCTTGGAGGGTTGCGAATGTTCTCCGATATGAATGGAATGTTATGTTCTTGGTTATTCCGGCAGAATGAATCCACTCTTTCATTGGTACTTGTGTCCAACTACGCATAAGTCCCTTGAATACCAGACCTTTCTTCTCAGAACTGTATCCTATCAGCCCTAATGCCTCCTCGCTGATGGGAATGATGTCTTCCGCTTTGTTTTTCTGTGTGATGATATGCACACATTTCCCTCCGGCAGAGTAGTCCACTATATCTTCCCAACGTAGGACGAGGATATCGCTGATGCGCAAGCTGGTCATACAGGAAAACAGCGATGCGATTTTCACAATAGGCTTTTTACATGGCGTTTCAGCTAACTGGTACAATTCTTCAACAGATAAAGCTTCTTTCATAGTGTCTTCTGTTTCAATCTTTTCCAAGAAGTCATTGACATTGGTCTTTATCATCCCATTACGATATAGTATTTTCAAGAATCCTCTGAAAGTAGACCAGTATCCTGATGCAGAGTTTCGTGTGATACGTCCGTTGCGTCTTAGTTTTTTGGCGCTCAGAAGGTATTCCCGAAACTTGTTGCACAGGTCGATGTCTATTTCTTCAAAGGTGCATTTGCCGTGTACGAAGTTCTTGAAATGGAGATAAACGAACTCCCATTTCTGGTCGTGCTTGCGGAGCTGCTGGCGATAGTACTCCAAGAAATCACCCTTGAGTTTGTACCTGTCGAAGAAGTCATACCGTTCATTTACAATCGATTCAAATCTGCGACAACGGATGGCTTCGGCTTTCTCGGTCATTACATCGTTGAAATTCTGCTCCCGTTTGTTCTTCGGATTGGCATAGATATAAATGCCAAGCGATTCGTGACGGATTACTTTCATCGTTTCCTTGTCTCTATATCCCGGATAATAATCCAGATAGAACGACAACATTTTGTTCTTTAGAGGTCTTGTCCTCAATGTTACAGTTTTACATTCGTGCATACTCTACTATATTATATTATTGTTACTAATTTGCTGCAAACCAACGAAATGGTTCAATGCAGACCTATAATCGTCAGGAGTAATTTTCCTGTCTGTATGGAATAATTTTCAGGTGACGGATTTTTCAGCCATCACCTTGTCAAAATCCTCTTTCAGCAGGAACATGGATTTGCCGTGGTGCATTTTTCGGATGTTGTTATAGCGTGCATAGTTATAGACATCATCCCTGCGCAAACCATATTTTTCCATGGCTTCAGCTACGCTGTAATACTTTTCGCGTTGGTCGAAACCGCCGTTCTTGATAATGTCGATATGGTCTTTGGAGTATTGGACTTTACCGTAAACTACACGTGAGGGGATTTTGTGGCGATGTACAAACGAGCATCTGGCATCTTTACTCATACCGTATATTGCTTCCATCTGTTCTGCGCCAATCCATTCTTTGATATTGTCAGCAGCCTTGTATTTGGCGAAGAAACGGTTTACTGCCAGTTGTTCGTAATAGTTGAATCCTCCGTGACTGATTTTCGGGATGTCGTTTTCACGGCACAGCCTACAAATGGTTTTCTTGGTCATCTGATATGTGACTGCAATCTGTTCTGACGAATAATATCCGTCGGGAATTGTAAAAGACTCTTTCTGTATCTGCTGATCGGATTTGCTTTCGCGCTTCTTGGGTGTATATGTACCGTCCCGGTGCTCACGATATACCTTGTCAAATTCGGTGCGCAACACCATAGTCCGGCTTCCTTGCTTGAACCTCGTTATATCGTATTTGTTGACATAATAGCTGATGTTTATCTTGGTAAGCCCGTATTTCTCGGTGATTTCCGAATAGGTATAATAGTCAGGATTCAGCTTGTCCTGTTTCTCTTTGATAGCATCTATATGAGCACGGGAATAATACACCTCGTGGTGACGGTTGATTCGGGGGATATTGTGCCGCAGGGCAAAGGTGACAACGGCATTACGGCTCATGGCGTATTTTTCCATGACCTGCTCCGGGGTATAATAACAGTCCGGATTGATTTCTTCGGCAAGGTCGGCAAAATACTTGTCTATGAGGGTGCGGTTGTAGAATACACGGTTACCTTCTTCAACCTTTGGAATGTTGTATAGTTTGCAGCGACGATACAGGGTTTTCTTCTGGATTTGGTATTTCTCCAAAATCTCATTCGTGGTGTAATAGAGGACGGTCTGTTTCCGTCCATAGCTGCGTTTCTTGTAGTCGGGCGCATTGTCGAACATCTTTTCAATGTCGGATTTGCGTATGATGGTGCGCCCACGAAGTTGCAACGCCCGAATGATACCGGCAGCCATGTGCCGATAGATGGTGGCACGACTGATGCCTAAAAGGGTAGCGGCTTCGGCAGGGGAGAGGAACGGTTTGCCTCCCACAATGCCGACTTCCTGCATTGGTTGCTCGTTTTGCTTCGCCTCGTACTCCTGCAATTTCTGCTTGCGCTTCTTGTCCTTATACGCTTTTTCTGTACACGATTTGCTACAAAACCGTGTTACCATCGTGTGTGCTATAAATGGTTTGCCGCACCACTGGCATTTTCTCTGTACCTCCATATATTAGTCGCCTTTAATTTCGTCGATTTCGTCTCAACGCGTCTCACAATTTCTCACAGCGTCTCACGCTGTGTCTTCTATAGCGGTTCCGCTCATTCTCATAGCGTCTCACATCGTGCCTAAGATGTCGCTATGATGAGTGCGAGAAGCCCGCTTATTTGTTCGGCGGTAGAATTATGGTACAAAAAGATGCTGAAAATCGGCAGTCTGTCAGAATTGACAGGAATAGACACAAAAATAAAAGTCGCTGGATTTCAGCGACTTTATTCTAAATGGTTATGGTTGCTTATGGCTGTTTACAAGCCATCATTTGCCGATGCAGAAATGTTCGAAAATATTCCCAAGTACCATATCGTTCGTAACTTCCCCTGCAATATCGCTTAGATGGAAAATGCATTCGCGGATATCTTGTGAAACAAAATCTCCGGATAGATTTTCTGCTAGTCCTTGTTGGACCTGGTGGATGGCTTCCAAGGCATGGGTCAAAGCCTCGTAGTGGCGTATATTCGTGACAATGACATCGTTTTGGGTAACCGTGGGCAGGTTAGCGGCAGAGATTAGCATTTGCTGAAGCTTGTCGAGGTTGGTACGTCCTTTGGCAGAGATGGAGATGCTTTGCACATTAGTAGCGGCCACGGTGAAACTGGAGTTGGGGATGGTTGAGGCATCTTGCACCAGATCGGTCTTGTTGAATACGAGAATGAGCCGTTTCCCTTCGCAACGGGGAAGTATCTGGGTAGTTAGTTGTGGTATCCGTGAGACGGCATTCGTGGCATCAACTATCCAGAGCACGATTTCCGCCTGCTTCAATTTCTGGAAGGTTCGCTCAATTCCTAGGTTCTCGATGGTGTCGTTCGTTTCGCGTATGCCTGCCGTATCAATAAATCGGAAAGTTATCCCACCAAGATTGACTGTGTCTTCTATCACATCGCGGGTTGTCCCGTGTATGTCGCTTACAATGGCTCGTTCCTCGTTTAGTAGTGCATTCAACAGGGTGGATTTACCAGCGTTCGTTTCGCCGATGATGGCTACGGGCACGCCGTTCTTGATGGCATTGCCTACACTGAAGGATTGTACTAAACGGGAAATTACCTGCTCTATGCCGTCTGCCAGGAGACATAGCTCGGAGCGGTCGGCAAATTCCAGTTCTTCGTGGTCGCTGAAGTCCAGCTCCAGTTCTATGAGTGATGTGAAGTGCAGCAATTGGTCGCGTAGTGAGGCCAGCTCTTTACTGAACCCACCGCGCATCTGGCTCATGGCGAGGCGGTGAGTGGCGGCAGAGGTGGAGGCGATGAGGTCGGCCACGGCTTCGGCCTGGCTTAGGTCCATTTTGCCGCCCAAGAAGGCCCGTTGCGTGTACTCACCGGGAGCGGCCAGGCGGCAACCATTGCCGATGAGCAATTGCAACACCTTCTGAAGAATATAGCTCGAACCGTGGCACATGATTTCCGTGCTATCCTCGCCCGTGTACGAGTGGGGGGCACGGAATAAGCTTACAAGTACTTCGTCTATGATGTTTTCTTCTTCATGGATATGACCGAAGGTAAGTGTGTATGGCTTGGCATCCTTCAGCTTCTTCCCCTTCCGGGCAGGGGTAAATATGCGGGATGTTATCTCTATGGCATCCGGTCCGGAGACACGGATGCATCCTATGGCTCCCCCTTGGGCGGTGGCTATGGCACAAATGGTATCTTGGTTCATTTTATCCGGCTTATTTTTATTCAGCAAAGATAATGGTTTCTTTACAAAAAAGAGAGATGGTGATTCAACTTATGGGCTTTTATCGTAACTTTGTGCAAATCGATAATGGATAGATGCTTATAAAGCCTAATCCGCCTCTGTGCCCATTGTGGGTATAGCAGGACATTGCTACACTATACAGACCAGCAACGGGCACGTCAGGCAGGATGTGATGAAGTCATTACTAAACCCTACTCCTAGGATTGGCTGAAGGAAAGGGAGGAGCATTTCTTGAAGGATACTTAGATACGGTCGAGTACTGTTTTGATAAGAGTATCTATCGTATTCTTGTATCCCGTGTTAGCTTCTTTTATCAGGCGGTTGGCAATGACCATGCATACCGTCATGGCCTTGTGCCCCATCAGACGGCTCAAGCCTGCCAGGGCAGAACTTTCCATCTCGAAGTTGGTAATACGGTAGCCGTTGTATTCAAATTTTTCAATCTTCTCATTCTGATGTGGGTCGGCAAGCGGCACGCGTAACTCGCGTCCTTGAGGTCCGAAGAAGCCCCCGGCGGCAATCGTTACGCCACGTACCATGTCGTTTTGTGCGATGCGGTCTATCAGTTCAGTGCTTGCATCAATGACGTAGGGGGCAGGGGCACACATGTTGCCGGACCATCCCATATGGTTGAGGAAGGCACGCTCCATGGGCAGGTCGCACACGGAGTTGCGTCCGGCATAGAAGTTGAGCAGCCCATCGAAACCAATGGACTTTTCAGAACATACGAATGTGCCTACCGGAGTGTAGGGTTGCAAGCCGCCGCAGGTGCCGATACGTACCAGCTCAAGGCTACGCAGACGGGGCTTTTCTTCGCGCGTCTCGAAATCGATGTTTGCCAGGGCATCCAGTTCGTTCATCACGATATCGATGTTGTCACATCCGATACCGGTGGAAACCACCGTAATACGTTTCCCCTGGTAAGTACCGGTGATAGTCTTGAACTCGCGGCTTTCCACTTCACATTCCTTGTTCTCGAAATGGGAGGCAACCAGTGCCACCCGTCCGGGGTCGCCTACCAAGATGACTTTGTCTGCCAGCCATTCGGGCTTTACGTGAAGATGAAATACAGAACCGTCTTCATTGATGATCAGTTCGGAAGAGGCGAAATATTTCTTCATATGCTTGAGGCTTTAATCTTTTGTTTATAAATAGAAACGCCGGGAACCGATTCTTGTTCACCGGTTCCGGCGTTTCGTCAGTTACTTTTCGGGTTATTTACTCAACGGCTGGCTGGTATTGCCCGTCGTCGGTTTGGCAATGTTTTCGCGCATGGAAGTGTCGGCTTCTATATTCTTCATCCGGTAATAGTCCATGATACCCAGATTGCCGTTGCGGAATGCTTCGGCCATGGCCTTGGGTACTTCCGCTTCTGCCTCGATAACTTTGGCACGGGCTTCCTGGGCCTTTGCCTTCATTTCCTGCTCTGTGGCTACGGCCATGGCGCGGCGTTCCTCTGCCTTGGCTTGAGCAATGTTCTTGTCGGCATTGGCTTGGTCTATCTGCAGGGCGGCACCGATATTCTTACCTATGTCAATATCAGCAATGTCAATGGACAGAATTTCGAATGCTGTTCCGGCATCCAACCCCTTGCGCAATACCAGTTTGGAGATAGAATCCGGATTCTCCAATACAGACTTATGATTCTCTGACGAACCGATGGAAGACACAATACCCTCGCCTACACGGGCCAGAATCGTGTCTTCTCCGGCACCGCCCACCAATTGGCGGATATTGGCGCGCACCGTTACACGGGCCTTGGCAATCAGCTGGATACCGTCTTTGGCAACAGCTGTCACGGGAGGGGTGTCAATTACTTTGGGGTTAACGGACATCTGTACGGCTTCGAATACGTCACGGCCGGCAAGGTCGATGGCGGTTGCCATCTGGAACGGCAGCTCGATATTGGCTTTAGAGGCGGATACCAGTGCGTGTACCACCCGCTCTACGTGACCTCCGGCAAGGTAGTGCGCTTCCAGTTCGTCGCGCGTGATGTTTTGCAATCCTGCTTTATGAGCTTCAATCATGCCGGGCACAATGATATAAGGAGGAACATTACGGATACGCATCAGGAAAAGTTGTACCAGCGAGATGTTTACTCCCGATACTTTGGCGGACAGCCACAAGAAGAACGGTACATAATGGAAGAAAAGTACCAGGAAAATAATGCTTCCTATAATGAGGAAGGCGGTTAAATACATTGTGCTTGGATCCATGAGATTAAATATTAATTGTTAGTTATAAATAGGTTGATTCCTGAAATTTCACTGCTTGAGCCGCTCCACTAAGAGGACTCCGTCGGCAATACGGTCTACGATAATCGGAGTCTTTTCGTTCAGGAAGCCGTCTGATGACTTTACTTCCACGATGTCTCCGTTGATTTCGGCATAGCCGATAAGAGCCAGGCGGGTAGTGGTTACGCCTATATCGCCTACCTTGACTTTTTCCTCGGCACTACGGTCTACTTTGGAGGTGATGTTTTTTTTCAATGCAATTTTGTCGAGTGTCTTGGAGCGCATGAACCATACCAACGAGCCGATACAAGCCAGGGCAGATATGATAAGCGTAATGACACCTGCCGTGGTGCCCATATAGGCAAAGGCATAGTAGTTGGCAAAGATGATGCAACCTCCTGCCAGAAAACCGGCAACGCTGATGCCCGGAATTACGAATAATTCCACTAAGAACAAGATTACTGCTCCTATAATCAATGAGGCGATAATGAGTATATCCATAGTTGTCTTTATTTGGTGGCTTGTTTTTCCAGGTTGCGCACTTGAATGGCAGTTTGCTCCATCTCAGTGGACAATTGCCGTACACGTTGCTCCAGGTCGAGGATGGCGGCGGACATCTTGTCCTTTTCCTGCTTGTTGGCTCGGGAGTATTCCGAACGCATATCTTCCAGTTTCTCCTGCAGTTGTTTGTAGTTCTGCTCCAGCTGATTGTATTTGCCATACGAGGCTTTGGCCTGCGGGGAGCGGAAATCGTCCAGCTGGTAGTAGGTGGAGTGGTCGTCAATGATGAATTGGAAATCATGCTTCTTGGTGGTCCGCGGCTTTGCGTTGGCAGCAGTCCGAAGTCTTTCTTGGGCGGCCTCTACCGCATCGGTGTCCGTCCATGTGTCCTTGATAGAGTGAAGTTGCGCCAATGATATCATCTTGTCCGGGTCCATCCCTTCGTAGTTGTACACTTGCTTGGATGAGTTGGGAATGAATACATAGATGCACACTTTGCCTTCCGGCTGGTAGCGGTCGGAGGCAAACCATCCCAAGTCGTTGAATTCGTCGATGACGTACATATAGTCGTTGTAGGGCGAATTGAACGGCATGCCCACATTTTCCGGCATCAGATAGGAGTCGGTATTCGTATTGTAACGGGTGACGAAAATATCATATCCTCCCATCGAGCCAGGGCCATCCGAAGCATAGTAGATAGTGATACCGTCCGTAAGTACATAGGGATAGTCTGCATTCATGGCCTCGTTGATGCTTCCGGGCAACAAGCTGCCATCACTCCATTTGTCCAGCAACTTGTTGCGCGAAAGGATACTGAGGGTGCTGTCCGGTTGCATTTCGCTATAATATAGCTTATTGCCCAGCTCCGTTTCGTATACCGTTCCGCCTTCCTTACCGGAATCATTGAAGTAGGTGTCGTACATGAACAGCTTGCCCGATTCGGGGCTGATTTTGTATGCATCCAGGAATTTTTCCTTGTCTACCACAAAGCTGTCGATGAAGCAGACCTCTTCCACGCCTTTCAGCATGCGCAAGTTGGATTTGCTTTTTTCCAATAATTGTTCGGCCTCTTCGGTGGAGCGTTTTCTCTTTTTCAGGTCGGAAATGTAGGTCTCATAAGTCTCGATGGCATCTTCGAACCGATATAGATCATTGTATGCCCGGGCCAAATAGAGTTGCCCGCTGGGGACGCGTCTCTTGACGGCGCTTTCCAGGTGTTTCAAGGCTTCTGCGGGTTCGCCGGTTTCCAGGCAACATACACCGTACCATAGGTTGTAATTTCCATTACCAGGTTGTGTCTTGACGAGTTTCTTGAAAGTGGGCTTGGCTTCTTCGTATTCTCCCTTCTCGTACAAGGCTTTGGCTTCTGCCAGGCTTTGTGCGGAAATTGTTATGCTCAAAAGGCCGAATAGAAAGAAAAGGATATATTTTTTATTCATATTGATACATGCTGATTGTTCAGAAGGTCAAAAATACAAATTTATCGTGAATAAAGCTGGTTTCCGTAATTCTATTTTGTTAATTCTTCTTTAAATCGTTCTTTTGCCTTACTTTTGCAACCGGAAGAGCTATAATTCATAACTTATAACTCATAACTCGTATCAATGGCACGATTTACTGAAGAAGAAAAGATGTTGCGCCGCATAGACAAGCGGTTTAGCAAAGGTGTGGTGGAATATGGGCTGATAGAGGACGGCGATAAGATTCTTATCGGGCTTTCGGGAGGCAAGGACTCTTTGGCGCTGGTGGAATTGTTGGCACGGCGTGCCCGTGTCTATAAACCCCGTTTTTCCGTTGTCGCCGTACATGTAGTGATGAAGAATATACCTTATCAAAGCGATGTGGACTATCTGAGGGAGTACGTAGAGTCGTGGGGAGTGCCTTTTGTTCTCTTTGAAACGGAGTTTGATGCCACGACAGATACCCGCAAGTCTCCTTGTTTTCTTTGCTCTTGGAATAGGCGGAAGGCATTGTTTACCGTAGCCAAGGAGCAGGGATGCAATAAAATCGCGTTAGGCCATCACATGGATGATATTCTGGAGACCTTGCTGATGAATATCACCTATCAGGGAGCGTTCAGCTCCATGCCTCCTCGGCTGGTAATGAAGAAGTTTGATATGACGATTATCCGTCCGATGTGTCTGGTACATGAGGCGGATTTGATGGAGTTGGCGCAAGTGAGGGGGTATCGTAAGCAGGTGAAGAATTGTCCGTATGAGTCACAATCCAGCCGTAGTGCAATGAAAGGCATTCTGAAACAGTTGGAGGAAATGAATCCTGAGGCACGCTATAGTCTATGGGGGAGTATGACGAATGTGCAAGAGGAATTGCTGCCTGCAATCATTAATCATTAATCACTAATCACTAATCATTAATCACTATATGAAAGCATTTTATACCATTTTGCTATTGATTGTATCTAATATTTTCATGACGTTTGCCTGGTATGGGCATCTGAAGCTACAAGAGACAAAAGTCATCTCCAACTGGCCGTTGTATGCCGTGGTGCTGTTTTCTTGGGTAATAGCTCTGGCTGAGTATAATAAAATAGAAAAACCCAACTGGAAATTTAACATTTTACGTTGATATATAATTAATGTATAGTAGAATTAGAATAATATGAAAGCTCTCTACACAATTTTATTGCTTATAGTATCAAATGTCTTTATGACTTTTGCTTGGTATGGTCATTTAAAGATGAAGCAGGAATATTCTTGGTTTGCTGCTCTTCCTTTGATAGGTGTAATAGCCTTTAGTTGGTCAATAGCTTTTTTTGAGTATTCTTGTCAAATTCCAGCGAATCGCATTGGATATGTAGGTAATGGAGGACCATTTTCATTGATGCAGTTGAAAGTTCTTCAAGAAGTAATAACTCTTATTATATTCACAGTTTTTACAACTGTATTCTTTAAAGGTGAAGCTTTGCACTGGAATCATATAGCTGCCTTCGTTTGCTTGATATTGGCTGTTTATTTTGTATTTATGAAATAGTTATAGAAAAGAGCAGCATAAGAGTTTCCTCAAATGCTGCTCTGTCTTAAGTAGATTGGTAATTAGTCAATCTTCTTGTAAGTGGTTGTTGTAATATCGTCCAATTCTTCGCTGCCATCTTCCATTGTGTCCCAATCCTCAAAGGCGAGAACTAACTTGGTAACTGTAAGTTCATTGACGGTAAGGACATCTGAATAACCATCATCGTAAGAGATAGTCAGCTTATTATCTTTCAAAGACCAGCGACTTGTTTCTATATGCCCACCGTCCACATAGCTTTCTATGCAAGTACCGTCAGTTTTGAACTCCCATAAACCATTGGTATATGCTTCGTCAGAAGTTACTACTTCTTTACCATTCTCCACTTTGTGAATCTTCTCCCAAGTGGACTGCCATTTACCTATAAGGTTGGCTTGTTCAATGATTGTCTGTTCATCTTCATCATCGCCGCACGCTGTAAAGTTTGCAGCTAACATGACCATTAACAAGGTCATTCCTAAGAATCTTAAAGTTTTCATTATTAAGTTGTTCATTAGTTAGTATAATATATATTCTTCTTTATATTGTTCGTTATTTATATTTATATTGGCGCAAGTGCAGGTAAACAAATCTTCCATCATGATATTCTTTGCATTCTACCCAATTATTGTGACTGTCGTATTGATATTCAAATTCTTTCTTTATTTTTTTACCGTTCCACCAACTATCATGCAGAATAATATGTTCCAAGCTATTATATTTAATGATGCTTTGCTTCTTTATGCCCTTGTCGTCCTCCCAATTAGAAATTATCGTTCTTCCAGCTAAATACCCTTTATTCTCTTCTGCTTTAGTATAAGGAGCAATATCTTTAATGTTAGAACCTTCATAGATTGGAGCAGGTTGTGGATTCATATATCCTTTAAGCATATATTCTTTAATATGTACTTTACTGCCTTCAAATATTCTTGTATAAAGTCTTGATTGGAAGCCATTAAGATAGCTTATTGTATCGCAACTCGCTATCTTCCCATTTGTAAGAAGTAACTTATGTTCAAGTTCTAAACTTTGAGTTTCTAGTACACTTTTATTGGACGAGTACCATTTACTGACCTCTTTTCTACTTATAAAGAAATCCTGTTCAATAACTCCTTGAATAAATTCTCTATTATTCAAGCTGTTTAATAAATTATTAATATGTCCAAAATAAACATCTACAACTGAATACTGCATAATAATGAACTATTCTAATGAGAAACCTCCCAATTGGGTATAACTCTTTAAACTATATTGAGTCTCTTTTTTAGAGTGCTTCCCACCTACCAAAAGAGTGTCAAATCCCAAAGTCATTAGCTGCCTAATAAAAGGCTTGTTTGATAATATATATTGAGAAATTTCTCTAATTTCAGAATCTTTTAAATTATTATCGTTCTCTATTGATATTCTAAATCCACTTCTTAAAAAGAACGCACTCATTTCATGTGCATAGTTTACATCTCCAATTGTTACAGATACCTTGCAGAATCTATCTAATTCACCACAACAATAGCTATTTTTAAAATTCTGATTCATGGTATTTATTAACTTCATTCGCTCCAATGAAGTACCTACTAAAGAATTGAGTAAGTTTTTAAAGAAATCGACAATGTTCATATTAAGCTAATTTATCATTTACTAAATCCTTAATCTTTAAGAGTTCTCTGTAATTGAATCTGTTGTTATTAATCATTGTTGTTAGTTCCTCTGCTACATCTTTATTGTTGGGGTGTTTGTCTGGGTGAGCTTGTTTGATAAGCTCTTTGTATAGTTGTTTTGCTTTAGCCATGCTCTCAACAACATTGTATGCTTCATCATCTGTTGAATGATTCTTGGAATAGAATAGTCTGGCAAATATATTCATGATATGCCTTTTAACTATTAAGAGAACAGCCATGCTGCTATTCCAATTACTACCAGAACTATAAGGATAACAAAGAACTCTGATAATTGGGGGTCTTCTCCATTATATTGCATTTTAGTCATAATTAGGATATTTACACTCACCTGCTTCCTGCGATGAATTATAAATAAAAAAGGTGTGGAAGCTATATTTGTTCTATCCTACATTCAGGTCTTCGCATTACCTTTGGAATGGATAAAACAATAGCCCCACACCAAGAGGTATATAGAAACCTTACAGACATAAGGTAAATATATATATCCAATGTGGGTGCTATTGCTATCATCTTCATTCCAATATCAAAGTTGCGAAGTTTGAATGTAGAAGATAATTTCAATAACACCTTTCGTTAAATATGTCCTTCCAACTCCCTAAAGCATTAGTTTATTGAAATTGGTGCAAAGATAATGAAAGGTTTTAAATCATCAGGTATGAAGTGTGGATTAATAGTAAATTCTATGCCCTCAAACATAGTCTGAATGGGATATTTAATAGGAACTACATCTGAACTCTGTAAATCCATGTGGGTATCAAATTCACTTCTCCCCATATAAGGACTAAATTCTGAATATTCTTACCCGCCTTGAATTATAGTCTTTAAGTCTGCATATTGTTGGATATTCAAGAAGTGCTACCTGTAACATGACTAATAAGAGTTGAAATAGTTCTAAACACTGTAAACTTATGGAATTGACTTACTTCTAAAAGGCTGAAATGCCAAGCCTAAAGAATTAGACTTTAGATATATCTAAGCTCAATATTCTATGGATTTGGGACAGAACCATTCAGACCACTATAAAGATGAATCTTAATAATCCTGTCCCAATCAATTAGAAGCTCAAACAGTCATAAGTCTGTAGAATCTCTTCCTGCCTTAATCCCAAGTATCTTTTAGTAATGGCAACAGAACTATGGTTGAACAGTTCCATCAGCTTTACTAAAGCAAGTTCAGCATTATCGCTGTTCATATTATAGACCTGCCTGCCAAAAGTCTTTCTAAGAGAATGGCAGCTAAAGTTCTTAATCTTTAGCCTGTACTTCTTCTTCACCTCTTTAAGAATGATATTGATTCTTTGGACTGTGAAGATAGTGCCTTTCTGACTTATAAGGATTGGTGCATTGATTCCAATAGGATTTATATGCTCGTAGCACTCTTTAATGTGCTGCTGTAATTGGGGATTCAGTCTGATAGTCCTTACCTTGCCTGTCTTCTTCTCAATTACTGTAAACTCGTCAGTACCTAATATCTGCTTCCATCTTAGAGATAGAATATCAGATATTCTTAATCCTGTGAAGCATCCCAAAGCTATAAGGAGTGAGATTTTATAATTCTCGTCTTTGGCTAACTTTCTTATGAGGTTCATTGCATCAGACCATATAAGATAGTCTGCCGTTGTGCTTGAATATTTAAGTGACATAATGTTCTGTTTTATAATGAAACGAATAGAAGTGAATATTAATTCTGAGTTGGATTTACTAACTCATTGATTACTAAAGGAACATTCACTAATAGTAGAAGTGAATATGATAAGGACACCCTACTTAGAAATTGAGTGCCCTCTACCTTATTATAATTCTCCCTCGTCTGCGAAGCTGTAATATCCTGCATCTGTAAGTATGAGGTGGTCTAAGACTGTAATCCTCATAAGTCTTGCAGCTTCTTTGACCTGCTTAGTAATCTCCATATCCTGCCTGCTTGGTTTCATGCTACCGCTTGGGTGGTTATGAGCAAGAATGATAGCTACTGAATTGGTGAGCAATGCAGCTTGTAGAATTACTCTGACATCAGCACAAGTTTCAGTAATTCCACCCTCTGATATAAGAGTGTAACCTAAAATTTGCTTGGCTTGGTTAAGAAACAGTACTTTGAAGTATTCCTTGTAACAGATTGTACCTTCCTTATATGTAGGAAGCAAGTATTTATAAGCATCCTCTGAACAACTTACTTGATGCAGACTTTTAAATTTTGGTTTGTAGGACAGTTCCACTTCACCCACAGTATAATCTATATCCATAATGTACAATGTTTAATAAGTTGGTAGAAATAAAGAAAGGACACCAAGTTAATGATGCCCTTTCCTCTCTCAATCAACAATCCACTCAGCCCAAGAACCAAGCGTATTCACTATCTCCTAATTTGGCACGTTGAATGCCTTGTACGAACTCTGTGCAGTTAAGATTCCTCTCCAAGAAGTTATCAATGTAACTTGATTTCACAGAACCATTGAGCAGATTTAAGAGCTGCCAGCCTGTAATGCTGTCCCCTGTACTCTTGAAATTCACATCAGAAACGAATGCTCTGCAAGCTGCATTAATTTGACTGTCTCCCAACAATAGACGAGGTAAGCGTTTCTGTTGGTTGGGTGTAAGAGCTTGATATAATCTCATCCTGCCTATTATCTGGCAGAACTCGCTTGTAGAGATTGACATCTGCCCAAGTGTTTTTAACAGATGCAGGTCTTTGGATGGATTGTAAGCGTGGAACAGATTCAATGCTGCTGCATATAGTTCCTGTACGCTTAGGACTTCTATCTTATCCTGTAAACCGTCAGTGGTGAGCATGAGATTACTGCAAACTCTATTTCTAAATCCTATGAAGATTTTAAATCTCTCAACAGACTTCTTACTGTACAAGTTAATCTCGTTATATGCTTTCACTCCACCAATGGATAATGCTAAACGATTACCGTATTCATCATGTACAATGGATGGAATTTCAAAGCAGAAACACATTCTCTGATAGAACAAAGTTTTCTCTTCATCTGTCAGTTCAGATGCTTTCTTACCTAATGCACTTGGTATTCTACCATTGATAGGGTGTGAGATTCTAATCTCTGGTATATCAAACTGTTCTCCATGAAAGTAATCCTTAGCTGCATCCACTACTGCACCTATAAAGGATTGGTGACTAATAGTTTCTTCCATTGATGCAAAACTTGGAATGATGCAGTCTTGTTGTAGGTGCTGTAAGGTTACTTCCTGTGTATTGGCTTCAATGAAATGGTTTACTCTCTTGGGTGCTGTTACTTCTTCTACAATGATTGCTTCTTCTGCAAACTCACCCATGTTTAATGATTCTCTACGCTGTGCCATAGCTGGCATAATTACTAAATCTCTCATAATGAAATTGAATTAAATGGTTATTGATTGAATTGATTTAACAAGAACAGACCTAAAACACAAGTGAATTTCTTCACCTGTATCTTAGGCTGTCCTATGTCTTTCCCTAAAGATTCTTTCAAAGGGAATGAGGAGCATTAGTAAATTATTGGTAGGCTGTGGCAATAGTACATCGTGCCTGTTCTTGGATTAAAAAGAATGCTTATTCCTGTCAGCTATCAGACTGTATTTCTAAAGCATTCTTTTTATTTAAGAGCCATGAGGGGGGATAAAATAGTAGTATGGTTGTCCGCTTATATTATATTCTTCTTTTGTAGTTAGCAATTTTCCACTTATAATGGCATGAAGGGCACTCTGTATGCGTATCGTCAAACTCTGTTCCACATTTGGGACAAAATAATGTGTGTAGGTCTTTATGTCCTTTTCCTAATCTATTATTAATCCATTGAGGAACAAGTCTGTTAGAGGATAGGTATTTATTAGCCATTCTGTCAAAAAAATCATTAGAGCAGCAGGTTAAACATTCTGGGCAAATGCACAATCCATTGGGACATCTTTTACTTTCTCTGGAATCAATAATTCCATCTTTGCAATTAAAGCAATGATTAATGTAGATTTCTTGATGGTATTCCTTACATTGTACATTTTCACAATGATAATATGTGTATTCGTTAGAATCGTTTCCTTTACTACGTTTGGCAGGGAATAGAATATGACCACATTCTTTGCATTGGAGCCTATCTACAATCTTTTGAGCTTTAAGCATTATATCAACGAATTTATTATATTCTCCATTTGCTATAAAGCCACACCCTTTATCTTCTATGATATTATGTCCTAAAATATTTAGCATATCTGTTAGTTTGTAATCCTTCCATGATTGCTTATGTTCAATAGCGGTTCTAAAACATGGTTGGTGTTTACACCAGACAAAATTTTTGTTAGTGATGTGGTGCTTCTTCTCAGACAGATTACCATAGCAAATATCAGTAGGTCTGAGTAAATTGTTTTTGAGATTGTTGTAAATATCCTTCCAATCAGTAAAGAATGGTTGGCTGCTCTCACCTGTGTTGTGGACATAAAAACCCTTTAAGATTCTATTGATAAGTTCTTTGTTTTGAATAGAAATTATCCATTCTTCTTTACTGTCAGAATCAGTCCATTCGTTTAGGGTATTAATGATATTTTCTTTTATTTCTTCTTTATTGGAGAAAGTTTCAATAGAGGAGTTTAAGGTAAATCTTGCCTTGTTTATAGTTAGAAGTTCTGGTATGAGGCATTTGCTTATTTCATCTGCATCTTTTATGCTCCAAGAATTGGCAGGGTATTTATCTTTTAAGAAAAGTAGCAGCTTGGGTAAGTCTTCTTTGCTATCATTTAGTTCGTTAATTAAATATCCTGCATAATCAATATCATCATAGGATAAGTCCTTTAGACTTTTCATTCTATTGATTGCAATATCTATGCGTTCTCTGAAATTATCTAAAGCTAATGTGTTATTTGTTGCTATTTGGTATTCAACGAGAAGAAAACCGTTAAACTTTGGATTAACTCGCAACCCTCCATTGCAGGTGTCAAACACTCGCTTAGAATCTAAATTTATTTTTATCTTTTGACTGCCAGATTGCTGTATAGCTATGTCAATAACTCCATTAAGAGTTAGAAATGTCTTTTTATCTGCATAGCTTTTTATGGCATCTAATAGTATTTCTAATGATAGATTTAATTCTGGTCTTAAACCAAATAATGTAATTTGATAGTCTGCTAATAATTTGCGTTTGGAGTTTAATAGGGTTTCCAACCAACCAATGTTTATTGAGTGGTTATTATTTCTATGTTCTTCAAATAGCTTTCTTATTATAAGCGTTCTGACATTTATTCCTAAATAGTAGAAGTATTTCTCAATAATGCTCATGTTTACCATCGAATGCAAATCATTGAGCCATAGTATTAGTTGGATGATTTCATTATGTGCTTGTGAAGTTATATTTATCAGACGATAATCATTCTCTTTCTTCCATTGCTGAATTTTGCTATATATAAGTCTGAATTGGTTGAAGATTCCTAATTCCCTATAAGTAAAAGATTCACCAATGATTTCCATTGCATCAGTGAGTAATCGTGGCTCTATTACTTTAAAGTCATAGCCAAACTCATTCAATATAGGAAGGATAAGCTCTTGTTTATTTAGAGATGCGAATGAGACGTATTTATATAGGTCTTTTATGAACCATTCCTGTATAGTAGGGTAGTCTGTTAGCTGTTTGTGAATGGCTCTCTTAAATGCTTCTGATTGAAATTTGGATGTATTTATTGCATTCAGTATTCTTAAAAGGTATAGATAGTAAAACTTGTCTGTAACCTTATCGTGGAATATATATTCTTGGAACAAACTATTCCAATCTTGTTCACTGTAGCTAAATAATCTGAACCGTTGAGTTTGTATATTATAAAATCCTGTGGCTGTTTTCCCTTTAGATTTTGATATAACTTCTGGCAAGTGTTTAACCTGTAATCCCTTATCTGTAGCCCAATAACCTTCTTGGGTTTTATGATTAAGAAGCTCAAAGTGTATGTAGCAGAGTTGTTCCATGAATATTCTTTTTATGTATCTACAAATGTAGGGCTAAATAAAGAAAAAACAAATTGTTTCTCTAACATCTATTCTCTTAATATGCTTCTTGTTATTAAAGAATTTGGGCATTAGGTGCTTGTCAAGTTTAAGGTTGGTTGGGGATTATTCGTACCATCTAATAAACAGTATAAACAATCCCAACTACCTGTTATTGGAACATTATTCGTTATAATTGTGAATTTTTCTCTCTGCAATATCTTCATCAGTGAGAATATTGGAATAGACATTCTTTACAAATGCAAATGTTGATTCAGAGGTAATGATGAATATCTTTCTGTCTTTAAGGTGTATTCCTTTATCATTCCTTTTTATATATCCGCAATCTTCTGCCTGTTTTAAATATCTTGAAATGGAACTTGGGCTTATGTTCAATTCTTTGGCTAATTCACTTTGGGTATATTGACAGGTATTTGTAGCGTTCAAACACTTGCACTTTAGTAAGACAAGAAATCCTTTTAATTGGCGGGATATGGGTTCACTGTACAACTTCTTGCTTATAAGGACATAGTGCTCAGTATTCAATGTATATTTGCATCTGTCAAAACTTCCATATTTACCTTTAATTGGGTGTTTGTCTATCTGAATCAAATTCAAGTTCTCAAACTTGTGTAACCATTGCCTTATCTGTTCTTCTTTCTTTATTCCATAGAGCTCTGTCAATGCCTCTTGCTTGACATTTGAGACCATAGTGTAGCAGTCAGAGCATAGAGCCAAACAATAGAATAGGTATGCTTCCAACAAGTCAAGTTTTCCAGCAATGTTCTCAGTTATTTTCCTGTATGATAAATCTTCTTTTCCTGTCATTAGCAACTGGTTTATTATAGTCAGTAAAATAAATCTTGTTCTCTTTTACCAATCTCCTGTATCTGTGGTTGCCAAAATAAGACTTGGCTTCCTTTTGCGTTATGAATTTCATTCCTGTAGATAAATGGATTATCATATAATTAAATTGGATTTATAAACTTGTCTCATCTTTATAAGTTCCAATCCATGCGGCTTGCGGAGCAAGACGAATGGTAGGTAGAGTATTTATCTGCAATAGGTGTTTATATATAGGTATTTATAAGTAGCCTACCTGTATGAAAGTTCCACCCTACCTATTTGAAAGAGCCGCCCTACCTGTTTGAAATCTCAATATTTCAAACTTTAGATATGTGTCAGCTTAAATATTACTGAGTTAATAAGCCAACTTCTGCAATGAGATATAATAAGTAGAAACCTTTCCATTCTTCTTTCTCCTTGTCTTTAGATAGTTGTTAAGGTTAGCCCACAATCCAATGTGAACCTTGTTATCTTTTACTCCCTGTTTAAGAGCCTTAACCCTTATCTGTTCATAAGTAAATTCTTCCATTTTAGATATTCTGAATAGTTTGTAAGTCCGTCAATCTGTGTGGTGGGATTATCTGTTTGTGGTACTGTAAAGATAGTAATTCCAAAAGTGGGGAACTAATGATAAGACCACACATTTAAGAATCAGACTTTAGACTATTCAGAATGTCTAAGAACTTGGGGAGAGTAAGTCCACCTGTCACATGGACTTTATTGTTAATTGGTTATGCAGTTTCTACAGGCTTGTTGCTATTCTCATTCATATATTGGAACCATTTCTCAAAATTCTTATAATATTGTTTGGCTTCAGCACTACCGTCTGGTTTCTGATTACTAAACCACACATCTTTGTCAATCATGGCAACTAACTGTTGGATTTGGTTAATCTCAGGTTTGTATTCATTGTAGAACAACTTAAATCCTTTAGCTAATCTTCCATTGTTATATGTGGATTCAGAGATTTTACTACTCTTGAAAGCCTTTAGAACTTTATCGCCTAACTCTTGGGTGGTTGCATTTAACTTTAAAGATTTAGGTAGTCTGTTTATGCCCATTTTAAGGTCTTTGGCGACATTGGCTTTAATCTCTGCTTGTCCTAATGTGTAAAAACTATAGATTACGTCAGACTTCAATCCTGTTTCTTGAATTTGTGCTTCAATATAATCAATTCTCTCGTTTCCTGTTTGGAACTTTGATTTGCTAAAGTCTTTATAATTCCAAGGTCTGCCATTGTTGATAGAAGCTGTAAATAATGCTAAACTCATATTCTCTGGCTTCTTAATGGTTTCAGTCATTTCTTCCTCATTAAAATCAAGAAAACCTTCTACCTCCAGTATGAACATGGCTATCATTCTGTGTTGTCCATCTACAGGAGCTTTAGCTGCTGCTCTTTCAGTAGCATCTGTAACCTCTTCTGTATTCAGCATCCAGTTGTCTATTGAAAGAGGTTTGGCATTGGACTTAGGTACAATGGAAACTTTTAATAATTTCTCTCCTGTTAAATCCTCGCTGCCAACAAACTTAATCTTACCCATTGCTGCATTGAAGCCATATTTCTCAATCATAGAATAGCACTTCTTTACATTCTCTGCTACGATTTCACGATTGCTGCCATAAAAATAAATAGTCATCATATTTTCTTTGCAGTTTTTAGACTGGTGCGCTCCAGCTTTTGTTAATTTTGATATTGCAAAACTACCAGCTTCTGGGCTGATTAAAAGAGAGAAATTAATGAGTGGTTTTACTTCCCCTCTTAATTGTCGGCTCGTCCGCTATCGTTTTTGACGCTGCAAAGATGGGATATAATGGTAGGATTAAAAGAGAGAAAAAAAGTCCTGCTTTCATGTACCCTCTTAATGGTATGAAGCAGGACTGTGTTAATTATCAGATGTTTATTAGAAATATATGCTGTTCACAGTATCAATTCTTTTGTCTTTATATTGCTTGATGTAGCCTTTTAAAACATCTTCATCATCTGAGAATTTACTATGTTTAGATAGTTTGGTAAAGTAGATAAGCCTTGATATGAGCAACGTTTTACTGAGTGATATGGTGCTTCCTTTCTTCTGTCTGACATTAAACTGCTTGTTATATGGCTCTAAATTGAAGAAGTCATTGAACATCTTATAGAACAGCCATATCTGAACGGATTCCTTTTCTTCTGCATGGGTGCTTATGCTGACTTGTTGGCTCTGCATCCAAGGATGTTCCTCTATCTCCTTTAGGTTATTGATGATGGTAGTAGCCAAGTAGCCTATTGCATTGGCATTGTCAATTACTATCTGATGCTTGCCCTCTACTTTTACAGAGATAGTGATAGGTTTCTTAAAACTCACTCCAAATTGGTTTATCTCCTTATGGTTGTCAGCTATGGCTTTAGCGAATTTGGTGAGCTGTTTTATTCCAATGCCTGTAGCTTTCATTCCATCCAAGCACGTTCCACAAGTATAGTCAAAGATGAACAGAAGTAGAAACCAGAACTTATCTATATCAATTCCTAAACCTTTTAGTGTATTCTGTATGTCCTCATTGGCTATATAATCTTCGTATGTGAAGTTACCATATAGCTTATTCTGATTGTATCTTCTTATGAATAAGGGTAAGGCGGTTGTGCCATAAATATATTGTTCTCCTGTTTCATGGTCTATATCATAATCTGGTACATAAAGTACTGCTACTTCCTCCATGTATTCAAGTAACTTTATGTCTTTAGGGAAATAAGTTTCTTCAAGTCTTTCAATTGGTCTCATATCTTTGCTTATATGGTTTGGAAGCAAAGATAATTAAAAAGGATGAAGTTATTCCTTTTTTAATGGTCTGAGCCTACCATCCAAACCTGCTTTATGTAGTTCTTCTAAATATCTTTCTCTATAACTAAGGTCAAGATGCAAGGCTCTTTCTTTTGCAAGGTCTGATTTAAGATATTCTTGTAAAGTCATAGTCTTTGTTTTCCTAATCATTTCTATGCTAAAGTTCTTCATATCACTGGACTTTAAAGTATCATAGTTAGCTGTTATAATTCCTTTTTCATCAATCGTCCAGTTGTCTAATAGGAGAGAAGCCATTGCAATGCTTCTGACTTTCGTAATAGCTATATAGAATTTAATTCCATTAAGGAACTGTACAATATAATATCCCTGCATGGTAGTGACAGGAATATAATTCACTCTCTCCAAATATTTATGATATAGTTCTCCTTGTTCTTCGATGCTAAGGTTTTGAAGCTTCTCTTTACCATTATTATCTTTAATCCTTTCGATGTCTGCCATCTTTTTACTCTGTGACTTTTTATATCTTATAATTTCTTTATCAATAGATTTTATCTTCTCATCTAACTGGTTCTGTTTCTCTTGGATAATGTTTAAAAGGGTAGGGTTGGTGGTTAGTAGAAACTTATTGGCATTATCTTGGCTTTCATTAGATAAGTTCTCTTTATCAAGATATAGGGCAGACAAACGTTTCTCAATTCCAGCTATTTCCTCTTGTAGCTCTGTAACTCTATTGTCTGTTTGGTTCCTAAAGAAGTTGATATATTCTGCTGTGTGCATAGATTTGAAAAGACTATATAATATTTCATTCGTAAGGTCGTAAGAAACTTCATCAATATTATATTTACAGAAGTCTGGATGAGATTTCCTATCAACACAGCTACATCTATATGTTAGTTTTGAAATTCCTGCTGCTGGCTTTTTGTCTTTTACAGTCATGGCTCTCCCACATCTACATCTGATGATTCCTTTTAATGGATTATGATTGACTTTTCCAGTTGGAGTATTTTTATAGTTGTTTTTAATCAGCTCTTGTGCTTTCATAAAATCCTCTTCACTGATAATAGGTTTTATTCTAACCTCGATGGTATAAGGTTCTTCTCTACCTAATCTTTGTGTTCTTCTTCTGATTCCTCTATAAATATCACTATGGATATAGTTGCTTAGAATGGCAACAGTGCTGTAATATCCTCTAAAAGTAATATTCCTTTCATTGAAATATCTGGCTACTGCTCCCAGTGTCTTACCAGAGTTTACTAAAGCGAAGAGTCTTTTTATATTCTCTACTTCTTCTGGTACTTCTTCTAAAATATATTTAGGACGTTTTCCATTGGGGTTAGGAACTGCTTTATATCCATAAGGTATTTTTTGGTCTACAACTGCATAAGGATAAGCTTGGAAGAGAGCTTGCTTCCCATCTTGGTTCTTCTTTTTAATATCCAATCTTTCTTGTGCTGCTGCCCATGCTTTGATAGTGAGGATAAGTATTTCTGTAATGTCTAAAAGTTTATTAGCTTCATAAATTTTACTGGGACTATCTAAGAGTATTACAGATAATCCTTTATTAATAATCTGTTGAATGTTGTAAACTGTTTCTGTTACATCTTCTTGCCTGCTCAAACGTGATAACTCAGAAATTACTATCATGTCTGCATCTTTGTAGGTTTTACTTTGTAATTCGATATAACCTTTTCTGTCTGCAACCACACCAGATATTCCAAAGTCCTCAATAATTTCAATTAACTCATAATTGTTGTTCTCACAGAACTCCTTAATCTTTAGCTTTTGTCGAGATAAGTCTTGTTTTGTAGTAGAAACTCGTGCGTATCCTATAATTTTTATCATAATGTAATATATTGATTATGAAGCAAATATAGGTATAAAATTTCACTTGGGCAAGTCTATTTAGTTAAGTGAGTATTCTTGTCAGGTTCCGGCCAATCGGATAGGCTTTTTAGGCAATGGAGGCCCGTTCTCATTGATGCAACTCAAAGTGATTCAGGAAGTAATCACTTTGATAATCTTTACGGTGTTCACAACAGTTCTTTTCAAGGGAGAAACGCTGCATTGGAATCATTTTGCCGCTTTTGTATGTCTGGTACTGGCGGTATATTTTGTATTTTATAAATGATGGGTTAATCGCATTTGCGCATTATTTCATATACTTCTCCATCCCTTTTGTTAAGAACGTTTGAAGCTTTCCTTCTTCATCCGTATAAATGAAGCAGGCGTCGATATCCGGATGTGCATCCGCCACGCGTTCTGCTTCTTCCAGCCCCATCACCATGAATGCCGTGGCATAGGCGTCTGCACTCATGCAATCTTTGGCAATGACGGTGGCTGACAAGATGCTGTGCTGTACCGGATAGCCGGTACGCGGGTCGATGGTATGCGCATATTTCTTTCCGTCTTTATAGTAGTAGTTGCGATAATTGCCCGATGTAGCCATGCCTAAATCCGTAACTTGCAGCACTGCTTGCAGTTCCTGGTTCACTGCCAGTGAGTCGTCTATCGGCTTGTTCAAACCGATGCGCCAAGGTCCATTTTGAGGGTTTTGCCCGTGAACAACCACTTCTCCGCCTATATCGACCATAAAGTTGCGGATACCCTTTTTCTTCAGAAGTTGGGCTATGACATCTACTGCATATCCTTTTGCCACAGCGCTGCACGAGAGCATTATACGTGGGTCTGTTTTCACCACTTTCCCTTCATCGGACAATTTTACTTTTTCGTATCCTGTCATCTCCAGCAGGCTGTCTATCATGGCAGAGTCGGGGAAATTACCCTTCTTGAACCCAAATCCCCAGGCATTGGCAAGAGGGGCAACGGTGATATCGAAGGCACCATCGGTCTCCCGGGAGATTTCCATGCTACGTCGGAAGACGTTGGTAAAGAATGTGTCGGGCACAATGTCCTCGTTGCGGTTGATGCGCGTAATGGTCGCCGTGTCATTGAAAGGGGACAAGGAACCGTCGAAACGTTTGAGTTCCGCTTCTATCTCTGCCTTCAGATTTTGGTCACATTGATAAGTCACTTTATATACCGTACCGAATATCAGTCCGTTATCCGTCTGATAAGGAGTGACTTGGTTGTGGCGGGCAAGTATCCAGATGGTTCCCAGTACCAGTAGGGCAATCCATAAAAAATTCCGTTGTACTTTCTTTTCCATATCCTATCTGAGTTTTTACTTTTTAATTAAAAGAAGAGATGCTCTACCAATATCTTGGTACCGATGATGACGAGGATAATCCCTCCCCAAAGTTCGGCGCGCAGTCTGCGGGCTATGCCACATCCGAAACGGATGCCGAACATCAGGCCGACCATCGACAAGGCGAATGATACAAAACCGATAATGCCGATGGGGGAAAGAATAGCCGAGAATTGCTTGATACCGAGGAATGCAAACGAAACACCTACCGCCAATGCATCGATGCTGGTTGCCACGGCCAGAGCGAGCACCACCTTCAGGCTGGTAGGGTCATACTCGTGCTTGCAATCTTCGTCCTTGAAGGATTCCATTATCATGCGTCCGCCCAGGAAGGCAAGGATACCGAATGCAATCCAATGGTCAATACTTTCTATCAGGTGGCTGAAAAAACTGGCGCCTATCCATCCCAGCAGAGGCATCAAAGCCTGGAAAAAGCCGAAGCTGATGGCCATCACCAGCATAGGGCGCAGCCGGGCGCGTTTCAATATAATTCCGCTGGCTATAGAAACGGCGAAACAATCCATCGCAAGTCCTACGGCCAGTAGCCAAATCTCTAACCCTGTCATAAGTCGCTTAAAGAGGTAGTTTATAAGTTATCGTATAGGTTACTCCCATCGTGTTGGAGCCATATTTCCCGAAACCGGGCACATACCACGGGTCACCGTATTCATTGGCCGAGGCAGACAATTTGAACTTGAAGCGTAGTGACCAGCCCATGTACAATGCCTTCCAGACGTGCGCCCGGATACCGACACAAAATTCCGCCCATTGCATGGAGCCTTTCATTCCTTTATGGTTATAGGGCAGGCTGCCTCCCCATATCTCGTCGTCCAGATTCGGATTGCCTACGATGCCACCGTATATCGGGTCGTCCAGTCCCAAGGCGTCTACATCGTACTTGAAGCTGCTTACACCGTAACGCAAGCCTACGAGTAGCATGTGTCCGTGCTGCTTCTTGTATAGCGTGTTATAGTCCATTCCTATGCGGAAGTAGGGGGCGTTGCTTTTGTAGTGTATGCCTTTGTCACTCCAGGTGTCCGTGGAGCCATATCCCAGTTCGGCAATAGGGAAGAAGCGGTTCTTGAGGTTTACATCCACGGCCACTTCGGAACTCAGGAAATCTCCTCCAAATACGGAACTTCCGATTCCCCACAAGTCCAAGCCGACGGACATGCCGTTGTATAACGGATAGTGCACTTCTTCTTTCGCGTCCTTCTTCTCCTTCTTGGGAGGTGCTCCCTGGGGGGGGACGGTAGGATTCCCGTTCTGCGCCCGTAGGGGGAGGAACATCAGCAGGCAGAGTGCCAGACTAATAGAATAACTTAAGATTTTCCTTTCCATAGATGCCTGCTTCATTGTCTTTGATGTATATCGAGTCCAGAGAGATGCGGGTGCACGTTACGTCTGTGATGGCCTGCTTCATCTGATAGCCGCAATCCATCGATAGGAAATAGGGGGTGTTGGTGTGGCGTATCACCATCGTGTCACTCTTATTCCGGCTATACTTGAATATCAGCTTGGTGGAATCCTCCGTATAGCGCAGTGGCAGGGAGATGTCGTGTACCTTCTTCTGGTTGTTGATGATGATGGAGTCGGTGCCGTATGCTGTGACGGTGAGCGAGTCGAGCGTGTCGTTCTCCACGTATTGGGTTTCGGGGTCTACTCTATAAAGAATGCAATTCACCATGGGGCGTGCCGTCATGGAGCAATCTGCCTCCTCCGAGCAGGAGATAGCTATGCTTATTATCGGGCAAAGGATAGCTCCGAGTATGACAAGTCTGACTAATTTTTTCATCGTTAAATGGTTTTCTCTATTTGATATTTGTTTCGTTCCGGGGCATTACGTGAAATCAGCTCTCCGAGGAATCCTGCCACGAACAGTTGTGTGCCGATAATCATGGAGGTCAACGAGAGGTAGAAGTAGGGAGAGTCCGTCACAAGGCGGTAGGGCATGCCATGGTGCATGTAGTACAACTTGCTGACACCCACTATGACCACGGCTATGAAGCCGAAGATGAACATCAGCGAACCCAGCAATCCGAAAAAGTGCATGGGCTTGATGCCGAACCGGGAAAGGAACCAAAGGGAAAGCAAATCCAGATACCCGTTTACAAAACGGTTCAGCCCGAACTTGGTCTTTCCGTATTTGCGTGCCTGGTGGTGTACTACTTTCTCGCCGATTTTCTTGAAGCCGGCATTCTTGGCCAGGTAGGGGATGTAGCGGTGCATTTCGCCGTAAACCTCTATATTCTTGACCACCTCTTTGCGATACGCCTTCAGTCCGCAATTAAAGTCGTGCAGGTTTTTGATGCCCGATACTTTGCGAGCGGTGGCATTGAACAATTTGGTGGGGAGGGTCTTCGACAACGGGTCGTAACGTTTCTGCTTCCAGCCCGATACGAGGTCATAGCCTTCTTGGGTAATCATGCGGTAGAGTTCGGGTATTTCGTCGGGACTGTCCTGCAGGTCGGCGTCCATGGTTATCACGACGTCGCCTTGTGCTTGTTCGAAACCACAGAACAATGCCGGCGACTTCCCGTAGTTGCGGCGGAACTTAATGCCCCGTATCTTGTCCGGAGCTTGCGCCTGCAATTGCTCGATTACCTGCCAGGAACGGTCGGTACTTCCGTCGTTCACGAAAATCACTTCGTATGAAAAACCGTTGGCATTCATCACCCGCTCAATCCATGCGAACAGTTCGGGGAGTGATTCTTCTTCATTATATAGTGGTACGACAACTGAAATATCCATTGATGTATGATTTTTCTATTTACAATTGAAATAACATTTCTTTTTACTGTTCCGTCACTTTGCCGGAGCGTTGTCTTTCTTGCGTCTCATCACGAACAAGGCGGTGGGGAAAGCCAGTATCGAACCCCAAAACACATTGGACGATATCATCTGTAGTGTAATGTCGATAGGACTGAGCAGTCGGGCTGTCTCCAGAGCTTCCTGATAGGTGGCGATGTACGAATCCATTTCCGGCATGTTGCTTTGGGCAAGCGTGTCTACCATCGTTTCGCACGTGTTTATCACATATCCGTGGTCTATGAACCTGAAGTAGATGTAGTGTGCCACAGCGGCAAGCAGCGCGGCAAACATATACATGAAAACGGTGAATATCCATGCATGCAGGAAGCTGATGCCGCCTCCGCATACCTGATTACGATACATCCGTGCATAATAATATCCCATAAAAGGTACGCATAGCGTGAGTCCCATGAAAAGGAAAAGTAAAAAAGGAACCGACAGCCCCACAGGAAAGAGTATGAACTTCAATATCCAGAAACCTCCCATATAGGTACCGAACAGCATTGCGTATCGTTGCATGTAACCTCTATTTTCTGTCATCTTTCTTAGAAATAATATGCAAAGGTACAAATATAGTTGGATTCAAGGGCAAGCCGATGTGTAGATTTTAAATAAATTAGAGGATTCTTTGCGGGGCAAAAAGAAAAAAGCAGGTAACACTTTCGTATCATCTGCTTTTCTTTCGAGCCTCTTGTCGGATTCGAACCAACGACCCCGAGATTACAAATCACGTGCTCTGGCCAACTGAGCTAAAGAGGCGGGTGGGTAAGCTTGCTATATCGCGCCGCTACAACCAACTACCTTTGCTGCGATCAAGCCCTGGAGGATTCGAAGGGAGCTGGCCGTATAGGACTTACCCGTTTTTGTTTTGCGGTTGCAAAGGTAGACATTATTTTGAAATCTGCAATAGCTTGTGGCGATTTTTTTATTTGTTTTTTTAGATTCTCTGTTCTATTCCTCTTCATGGCCTTCTTATATAGACACTTTGGAGGGGAGGTACGGATTCTTTCCGGCATTACGATGGACAAATATTCCTTTTACTAGAAAGTATTTGTCCGACATATGTAACCTTATCGTCCGACGGCTGTTGAATTATCGTCCGACAGCTGTCGGACGATAATTCAACAGCCGTCGGACGAATACTTCTTAGTATACCGGAATCTAAAGTATAGTTATGCAAAAGATTGCCATTTGAGAAGAAAATAATAATCGGGGACAAAAAAACAGATAGGCTATTGTGTGCTACCTTGAAAATAAGCATTATTTTTGTGCAACTAACTATATAGTCATTATACGCATGAACAAACACATATTGTCATTCTACCTTTTTTTCTGCCTTTTTCTTTTTCCCCCTTTGGTCGAAGCAATTGCCGGCTGGAATAGCTTTATCGTCAATTTTGATAAAAGTGTTTATGGTAAGGGGACCCAGACTTGGCAGATAGCACCCTATGATGACAAGTGGGTATATTTCGCCAACAAGAACGGTATGGTGCAATTTGATGGCAATGTCTGGAATGTGTTTCCATTGAACAATGCTTCCGATGTGCGTTCCGTTCTGGCTTCTGCCACCCAAAAAAGAATTTATGTGGGGGGCATCAATGAATTCGGCTATTATGAACCGGATACGGACGGTTCTTTGGCCTATCATTGCATGTCCGATACTTTGGAGAGTTCCGTTCGTTTTCTTGGAAATGTGTGGGGCATCCATGAGACAGACAATATCTTGTATTTTCAAGGGGACGGGTGCGTGGTGAAGTACCTGAACGGCAAATATACCGCCATTGAAATGAATGCCAAGATAGACTGTTCCAATATGGTCAATGGTATTCTTTACATCGGTACGGACAGAGGCGTATGGCTTTTGGTTGGAAACACTTTTTTCCCTCTTCAGGGTGCCGATGCGTTGGCTTCCAAGCGTATTCGTGGCATTATACCTTATAAGAAAGGTGTTCTGGTGGTGACTGCATACAACGGACTTTACTATTGTGATGGGCGTACGATGGAACCGTTTGTCACCGGTGCCGAAGAGTTTATGCGTGAGAATGAAGTCTTTTGCGTAGCCAAAAAGGATGATAAGATTGCCTTGGGAACCATTCATAAAGGATTGGTACTGGTGGATTGCAGCACCATGCAACTGAAATATTTCAATGAGAACAACGGCTTGCGTAACAATACGGTGCTTTCTGTCTCCTTCGATACGACCGGAAACCTCTGGGCCGGTCTGGATAGCGGCATTGACTACGTCTGTCTGAGTTCTCCTTTTACGAATCTCTATTCCTATCCTTATTCTTACGGCACGGGATATACGGCGGCGGTAGAAGGCGGCTATCTTTATTTAGGCACCAATCGGGGGCTGTATTACACTTCTTATCCGGTACAGATGAACGGCGATTTGCCGGATATCCGTCCGATGCCCCAATCCAGCGGACAGGTCTGGAACCTTTGCCGTATAGGTGATGAACTCTTCTGTCTGCACGACCGTGGTATTTTCCTTATCAATGGTACTTCCGTAAAACGCGTGACGGATATTGCCGGCGCCTGGTGTTGCCAACTTGTGGCAGGATGTACGGACCTTATGTATGTCGGGGTATATAACGGTATTTATTTGGTTGGGAAAAAGAATGGAGAATGGCAGGTGGTTGGCAAGATTGAGGGTATGAACGATTCTTGTCGTCTTTTTGAGCAGGAAAGCGATAAGGTGATGTGGGTGTACAATACAGATCATGTTACCCGTGTGGATTTGGATAATGATTTGACAAAAGCTGTCCGTATAAAGGAATATAGCGCGAAGGATGGTTTCCCGGTAGGGCGTGATATGTATATAGCGAAGATAGAAGACCGGGTGTATTTTGCCACTCCCCGGGGAATCTATAAGCATAATCCTCATAAAGATGTCATGGAGCCTTGTCCGGATATGAACAACCTTTTGAATGGCACCACGGCCTATTCGCGTATCTTGGAGTATCACGATAAGTTGATAAGTTTGAGCCCTCACGAAATCTGTATTGCCAATCTGGGTACCTATAAGCGGGGGGCGAATACAAGCATTAATCCCATCCAGCAATCGCTGATTGAACTGGTACCCGGTTTTGAAACGATTATTCCTCTTTCAGATTCGCTGATGGTGGTTCCTAATGAAGGAGGTTTCGCTTTGTTCAGTATCCCGGCCGTAAGGGAGCGTCAGGATCGTAGCCATTCCTTATATATAAGGAACATGTATCTGTCCTATCCCAAGGATTCATTGGTATATACCGCAAACTTTTTAGGAGAGAAGCCGGTTCCGGTGATAGCTTATTCCATGAATTCCGTTCGTTTTGACTATGCCCTTTCTCTCTTTGCGGTAGGAGATGATGTCCGTTTTCAATATCGTCTGAATAAGGGGAGCTGGTCCGATTTTACAACGGTACGCACCAAGGAGTATAGTAATCTGTCGGAAGGTGAATATACGTTTGAAGTTAAGGCGGTCTTTCCTGACGGTACGACATCATCGGATACAATTGCTTTCCGTATACTTCCGCCGTGGTATCGTAGTGCTGCTGCATACGTTTGTTATATCATCTTGGCTTTGCTTGCCTTATGGTATGTCTATCGTTGGGATGATGTCCGTGTGAAACGGAAGAAACAGCAGGCGGTAATCGAGAAAGATAAAGAGTTGCACGATATGGAAAGGGAGTACGAAGAGGAGAAAGCCCGTCAGGAAAAGCAGATTATGCAGCTGGAGAAAGAAAAATTGGAATACGATTTGCAACATAAGAGTCAGGAAATGGCCAATCTGATGATAAACTTTGTCCGTAAGAATGAAATGCTGACTGAAATCAAGTCAGAGATACTTAAAGTATCCGCCTTGCTGAAGGGTGAGGGGGCTCGGGAAGGAAAACAGCAACTCATACTTATTAATAATAAAATAGACGGTAATATACAGAGTGATGAGGTTTTGAAGCGTATTGAAGACCAGTTCGATTTGATACATAACAATTTTATGAAACGTCTTCATGCCAAGCATCCTGAACTTTCCCACAACGAACGCATGATGTGCGCTTATCTAAAGATGAATCTTTCCACGAAAGAAATAGCACCTCTGCTGAACATTTCGGTTCGTGGAGTTGAAACAATCCGTTATCGTCTTCGTAAGAAGTTCGCTTTAGAGAGAGAGGATAGTTTGACGGATTATTTAAGCAATAAACTGTAGCCTTTAGATATTAACTTCCTTTAAAAGAAGGAAGAGTATGAAAGGGAGGAATGTTAAATTTCTCCCTTTTGTGTTATATAACATGTTGTGACGTAATACTTAAAAGTATATATTAATTATTGATTATTAGTAAGTTATTTGCTGATGACGTATTGATAACGTATTTGAATTTCAGATTTGACGTATTTAAGAATGATTGTTTTTTATTTGTTTTATTGCATTTTACTCTATGTTTGCACTGTTCGATTGAGAACAAAACCGAGAAACGTTAATCTTAATTTAGTAAAACTTATGAAAAAGTTATTATCAGTTTTATTTCTGTTAAGCTTTACCTTGGCTTCTGTATATGCCCAAAATATACAGGTAAAAGGTACAGTGGTAAGCGGTTCGGATAATGAACCGTTGCCTGGAGTAAATGTGGTAGTTAAAGGAACTACCAATGGTGGAATTACTGATTTGGACGGTAATTTTACATTGTCGGTTCCTGCCAACGCAACACTTTCTATTACCTATATTGGTTTTAAGTCACAAGAAGTAGCGGTAAATGGCCAGAGATCTTTAAAAATTATTCTTCAGGAAGACACTGAGACACTAGATGAAGTGGTTGTTGTGGGCTACGGCGTACAGAAGAAATCTGTTGTGACGGCTGCTATCAGCAAGGTTGGAGCTGATGAATTGAATTTGACGAAGCCTTCGCGTGTGGAAGATGCTTTAAAAGGTAAAGTTTCTGGTGTGCAGATCACACAATCATCCGGTCAGCCTAATTCTGATTCTAAGGTGCGTATTCGTGGTATTGGTACGGTTAATAATTCTGATCCGTTATATATTGTGGATGGCATGCCTGTCGGTGGTGGAATTAATTATTTGAATCCTACTGATATTGCATCCATTGAAATTTTGAAAGATGCTGCTTCTGCAGCTATCTATGGTGCCCGTGCCGCTAACGGTGTGGTTCTGGTGACCACAAAGTCTGGTAGTAAGGGAAAGACTACCGTGAGCTATGACTTCAGTTATGGCTGGCAGAATCCTTGGAAAAAGAAAGCCGTGTTGAATGCTCATGAATATATGACTATCATGAATGAAATGCAGATAAATGATGGTAATGCTCCTCGTTATTCAGCAGCGGATATTGCTAATAATATGGTAGATACAGATTGGCAGGATGAAGTTTTCAACTACGATGCTCCAGTTCAACAACATCAGCTGAGTATTAATGGTGGTAATGACAAAATGACGTATTTTCTTTCTTTGGGTTATTTCAATCAAGAAGGTATTGTTGGCGGTAATTATGGACGTTCCAATTATGAACGTTTGTCTGTTCGTAGTAACTCTACTTATAAAGTATTCGAGGTTGAAGATCGTAAATATCTGAATGCAGTTACGGTAGGTGTAAACCTTGGTTATACTCGTGACCATTCAACCAGTGTTGAAGCTAACTCTGAGTATGGTTCTATTTTAGGTAGTGCTATTGCATTTTCTCCATTAGTTCCGGTTTATGCTTCTGAGGAAGAAGGAGAGTCAATCCTTGCTAGCTATCCCAATGCTATTGTGAAAGATGGTAAAGTGCTTTCTTTGCCGCCTTCAGGTTTCCAAGAATTGACCAATCCGGTTGCACAATTAAATAGACCGACATTGGGACGTAATAATTCAGATAAAATAGTGGGTACATTTTATGCTGAGCTGAATATTCTCCCCGGCTTAAAATTCCGTTCTAGTTATGGTGTGGATTTGGCTTTCTGGGGGTATGACGGTTATGGCTATCCCGATTATCTGGGTACAATGACCCATACAGATGCTAGCTGGGTTCAAAGTGAGATGAACCGTGGTATGCGTTGGCAGACAGAAAATTATTTCTCTTATAATCAGACTTTCGCTGAAAAGCATAATGTTTCTGTTGTATTGGGACAATCTGCTGCTCGCTATCGTTCACGTAATATTGGTGGTAAAGATTTTGATTTGTTTGATTTGAATCCTATTCATGCTAATATCGGATCTGCTACAGCTGCTGAAACAGAATCTATTTTATGGGGTGGAATAGGTGATGCAACTCATACTTCTATTGCCTCTTATTTCGGACGTATAGATTATAACTTTGCTGAACGTTATATGTTACAGGTGACAGTTCGTCGTGATGGTTCTTCACATTTCGGTGCCAACAATAAGTGGGGTGTATTTCCGTCCTTCTCATTAGGTTGGAATGTTTGGAATGAACCTTATTTGGCAAAAATGAAACCTGAGTGGTTTGATGTTTTGAAATTCCGTTTTTCATGGGGGCAGAATGGTAATGAGTCTATCGGTGATTTCCGTTATCGTGCCTTGATGAGTGGTGGCCAAAACTATTATTTTGGTGGAAGTTATAAACCTAATATGAATGATTTTACGAAACCTGGTGAAAATGGTGGCGCGATGATATATGGTACTTCTCCGGCTGCTGCTGCTAATCCTGATATCAAATGGGAAACCTCCACACAAACAGACTTTGGTATAGACATGCGTTTCCTCAATCAGCGTTTGAGTTTTGGATTTGACTATTACTATAAAAAGACAACGGATATGTTAGCAGAAATGCCGGTTCCTACTTATATTGGTCAAAGCAAACCTTGGGGTAATTTAGGCTCTATGGAGAACTGGGGTATTGAAATGGAACTCGGCTGGAAGGATAATATCAAAGATTTCTCTTATTGGGTTAATACTAACTGGTCTTATTCGAGAAACAAACTGTTGGATTTGGGTAATGCTTCTGGTGAACAGAATTACGAGAGTGCAGGTGCTTCTGGTGTAGGTGATTATGTACATGCCAAGAACGGAGAGGTATGGCCTTATTTTTACGGTCGTAAGACAGATGGTATTTTCCAGAATTGGGATGAAGTGAACAGTTATGTGAATAAAGATGGCGAGCTCTTGCAACCTAATGCACGACCAGGTGATGTTCGTTTCGTGGATGTTACTAGTGATGGTGTTATCAATGACCAAGACCGTACTAAAATTGGTAAAGGTATGCCTGATTGGACCTTCGGTTTCTCGCTTGGTGCAGAGTGGAAAGGCTTCGATTTGAGTCTTTCTTTCCAAGGGACTTTGGGTAATGATGTATTTGATTTTGCGCAACGTGGTGATGTTCCAGCTATGAACCGTCCTTCTTGGATTATGGACCGTTGGCATGGGGAGGGTACTTCGAATCGTATTCCTCGGATGACTTCTGCCAATCCTAATGGAAACTGGACTTCTTCTGACCTTTATATTCACGACGGTTCTTATCTCCGTTTGAAGAATGCTCAGATTGGTTATACGCTTCCTGCAACTCTTACTCGCAAAGCTTCTATTCAGCGCTTGCGTCTTTATGTGGGAGCTGAGAACTTGATTACCATTACTGGTTATGAAGGATTTGATCCTGAACTGGCATCTGGTGGTTATACCACGTTGGGTGTAGACAAGGGTATCTATCCACAATCTCGTACAATTACAGTAGGAGCTAACATCACATTCTAAACATTAAAATTAATCAGATTATGAACAAATTTAAATTCTATATAGTAGCGGCAGTTTTGGCATCAGGCATGACCTTGACCTCTTGCGGCGATAGTTTCTTAAATCCTGATCCGGCGTCAAAGGGTGCTGCTGGAGCAGCAGGTGACCCGATGAATATTAACTCTGGTCTAGCAGCAGCTTATCAAATTCTCTTGTTGGATTCATACGCAGGCGGTTCTTATGAATCATCTGTTTATATTGGTGACATTCAAAGCGATGATCTTTGGAAAGGTGGTGGTGATGCTCAAGATGGTATGTCAGGTATGAACTTGAATGTGTCGATGTTTACTACTACGGGTAATAGCACATTGCATGGTACTTGGAATATTTATACTTCTGGCATTACTCGAGTAAATAGTGCTTTGGGACTTTGTGAGACTGCTACGACAAACAACCCTGCAGAGTTGAAACTTATTTCACAGTACCGTGGTGAAGGATTTTTCCTGCGTGCCTATTATCTCTATATGTTGTGGAGAAGTTTTGGCTCTGTGCCTTTCCAGGAAACATTGTATGAACCTCCCTATGTTGGTCCGCAACTGAGTCCGGATGAGGTATATGCTCAAATTATCAAGGATGTGGACGCTTCTATCGCTAGCTTTAAAGAAGCTGGAGTGAAGTATTCTACAAATGGTGGAGCGAATAGCGGACGTGCTAGTCTTGCTGCTGCCTTGATGTTGAAAGCTCGTGTTGTCATGTATCAGAAAGATAATGCTAAATATGCGGAAGCAGCCAGTGGATTGGCTGAGATTATTGCCAGTGGTGAGTTTGAATTGACTTCTAAGTATGCTGATATTTGGGTAGATGAAGGCGAATTCAACAAAGAATCTATTTTTGAAGCCAATCACATTGGTGAAGGTAAGGACTGGGGAAATCAGTGGGCTACTGGTGGTACCAATCTTCCGGCTTACATTTCACCAAGTACTTTGAGTGATCCTACTAATACTTACGAAGACGGATGGGGATTTGGACCGGTGCGTGAAGAAACCTATGAAATGTTTGCTGCTGGTGATACTCGTCGCGAGGCCTCTATCCGTGATTATCGTGGTAAAGGTACTGGTGGTAATGTGGGTGACAAAGTGGAAATTGCGTCAGGAGGTTCTTATGTTATTCGTTTTCAGGATACGGGATTCTGGTTGGCAAAATATGCGGCTCGCAAGGGTTATCATAAACCGACGGGTACTATAGCTTTAAATTATTGTAATAATTTGCGTATTTTCCGTTATGCCGAGACTTTATTGGCATATGCTGAACTTGTAGGAGTGGAAGGTGTGGCTGAACAGAAAGGTATTTCTGCACAGCAATGCTTAGATATGGTTCGTGACCGCGCGTTTGGTGATACTAACCACCGTGTTGCAGTGAACAAACAGAATATTATCAATGAGAATCATTATGAATTTGTTGGTGAAGGACACCGTTATTATGATGTAGTTCGTTGGGGTATCACAGAGGTGTTGAACGTAGGCAATGTACCGGGAATAAATAGTGCGCGTACTTGGAAATCTCACAATAAATACGTAGCTATTCCGCAAGGTGATATTGATGCTACTAAGGGAACTGAATTTGAATTGAAACAGAATGAAGGTTATTAATCATCTATCAATAAAGGAATCATTATGAAAAAGAATCTATTATATGGCTTTTTTGCATTGAGCATGGCTATTATGGGGATATCGTCTTGTGCCCCAATGGACAGTGATGACCATAGTTTGGGAGGCTCTGTCGTTTCTCAAGATGCTTTGTCGCTGACAGTTAGTGAAGGAGCGGATAATACTTATACTATTACTAACTCTTCACAAGACTTGGATGATATTCGTTATTTTATCAGTACTGATGGTAAGAAATTAGAAGAGTTTGCCGTTGGCGCTTCCATCACTTGCCAATTTAAGAAGAAAGGTAGTTATCCGGTTTATTTGTATGCATTTTCTGCTTGCGATCAAAAGGTACTTTCTCATAATATCGAAGTAACTGAAAATTGGGTAGATCCTAATGCTCCTACAGATGATCCGACTGAATGGCTTGGTTTTACGGCAGGAACAAATCTCTTTGAGGGTACGTCAGCAACGCTTCGTTTTTGGTTTGCAGATGGCAGTTGGACTCAGATAGCAGATCCGGACAATGAAGGAGATGTGGCAACGGGCATTACTTTTACAATGAATGGCTGTGGTTCTGAGAGATGGCAGGCGCAGATGCAGGTTGAAAATACGGGTATCGTACTGTCGGCAGGTAAGACTTACGACTTCTCTGTTGTGATTAATTCGAGTGTGGATGGCGTTGGTGCGACGGTCAAGCCACAGAAAGAAGGTGATGATGGTACGTTCTTTACCGAAAATATATTCCCGTTACATAAGGGAAATAATGTAATAGCTTTAACTGGCTGTGTCGGATTTGATGGAAATCTCAAAGTGGCTTTTGACTTTGCGGGTGCACCAGAAGGTACAGTATTTACTGTTAAGAACTTTTTTATAACAGAGCATAATGATGCAAATGTCATTCCGTTGGATTATAATTCAGCTGATAATATCTGGAAAGCCATAGACGATACTCAAGCTTTTGAAATGTCTTTCTGGTGGGCAGATGCAGGCTGGGCTCAGATTGGTGATCCTGGATTCGAGGCTAATGGTCGTATATATACTATTACGTCTAACTCTGCTACTGCTGCAGAGTGGCAGGCACAGAATGTGTTTAATACAACATCACTTGGTTTTTCAGCTGATGATGTGTTTGATTTCTCTTGTGTGGTAATGGCAACTGCAGATAGCCGTGTGACAGTGAAACTTTGTCAAATAGATGACGATGATAATCAGGCCTTTTATAAGAATGATGTTCAATTGAAGGCTGGAAAATTGCAGGTTATTAAGTTTGCAGATTGTAAGTTTGCTAAAGGTGCTGCGTCTCCTGTAAAATTGATTTATGATTTTGGTGGTTGTGAAGCTGGTGTTGATTTCGTAATTGCTAATATCACTATAATTAAGAAGTAATTAACTGTATACGAAAGCTACTTCTTTCTGGCATGAACTTACCGGAGAGAAGTGGCTTTTGTCTAAAATACATATAATGAAAAATATGTCTCTATTTTCTCTTTTATGTATGGCTGGCTTGTTACTGGCCTGTGGTGGTGGAGATGAAGGTTCAATACCTTCTGGAACACCGGATATACCCGAAACTCCGAATGAAGTGAAGCTGTCTGTATTACCGTCAGTCTTGGATGCTATGGCTTTAGAAGACACTTATGAGATAAAGGTAACAACGACAAGCGAGGGATGGACTGCTCATTCTACAGATGGATGGATAAGCCTTACTCTGGAAAATGGGGAAAGCAAGGAAGGAGTAATTAAAGTAACCGTAAAGGAGAACAAGGATGCCGAGCGGTATGGAAGGATAACTGTGACTTCCGGCACCCAAAGTGAATATGTGCAGGTAAAGCAGAAAGGTGGAATCAGATTTTCTGTACAAGAGGTACTTTGTACTTCAGGAGCAGGTAATGCTGAGGTGACGGTGTATGAAAGTGATGATTGGACTGTCCAATCTGATGCGGATTGGGTGACTGTGAGTCGCGATAAAGCACGCGTGATTGTTGCTTATACCGCCAATACTAGTTTGACAAGCCGTACGGCTACAATAGCGGTGACAGGAGAGGGACAAAAACGAATGTTTTTTGTCATTCAAGAGGGTGCTGGAATTACTGCCATACCAGAACGTGAAGGATATGAATTAGTTTGGCATGATGAGTTTACTGAAGGTACAGAGCTCAATGCCACTCATTGGAGACATGAAGTGCAGAATGCAGGTTGGGTAAACAATGAACTCCAAAATTATGTGGATGGAGTAGTCAATGGCAAGCGGGTGACAGAATTGTCAGATGGGAAGTTACGTATTCATTGTTTTAAAGGAGATGATGGAAAGATATATTCCGGTCGTGTCTATGCCCATGAATCGGAGGGCTGGCAGTATGGATACATTGAAGCTCGCATGATGTTGCCTAAGGGTAAGGGGACTTGGCCGGCATTTTGGATGATGCCTTGTAATGTAGATTGGAATAAGGAGGGATGGCCAAAATGTGGCGAAATAGATATTATGGAAGAAGTAGGTGTGGTACCTAATGAAGTGTCTTCCAGTCTTCATGCTGAAGGACATAATCATACTAACGGCACACAAGTGACTCATGCTATGACGATTGAGAAAGCTGAAGGAGAATTCCATACTTACGCCATAGAATGGACTGCACAAAATATTACCACTTATGTGGATGGTAAAGTTCAACTCACTTATGATAATGATAATAAAGGGGTGGTCAATTGGCCATATGATAAACCATATTATATTATTTTTAACCTTGCCTGGGGAGGTAGCTGGGGTGGTATGCAGGGAGTTGATGAGTCTGCACTACCTGTTACATGTGTTATAGATTATATACGTGTGTTTCAGAAAAAGTAGTCATTAAAATTTAGGAGAATGGAAAAAATATTTAATAAGGTTTGTTGTTTGTTCTCTCTTTTCTTTTTTGCTTGCTCTCCTTCTGTAGAGAACGGCATTAAGATAATAGGAATGGGTGATAGTTATGCGCTCTATATCGACGGAAAAGAAACCTATATTAAAGGCGTAGGCGGCACATATCGGTTGGACATTGCCGCCCAGAGTGGTGCCAATGCCTTCAGAACCTGGGGAGGTAATGTGGAGGAGATAAAGAAAAACCTGGCATTGGCTTCGGAGCACAACATGTACGTAATGCAGGGAATAGGCATGACCAAAGACTCCATACGCTATTACGATGATGAATATAAGAACAAGATGCGCGAAGAAGTCCGCTTGTTGGCAGAAACGTTCAAGAATGATACGAGTTTGCTGGCTTGGGGTATTGGCAATGAAATTGAGTTGGAAAATGCCAATATAGCTGCCGCATGGAATTTTGTGGAAGAACTGGCACAGCTGATTAAGTCGATAGACAAGCGTCATCTGGTTTCGACAGTGATTTCCTACAATCCGTCGGCATTGGACTCTGTGGCAAAGTATGCTCCATCTCTCGATTATGTGGGCATCAATGTATATGGTCCGATGGGAGAGGTACAGATGGTTGTTGACAAGTCGGACTACAAGGGTGCATTTATGATTACCGAGTGGGGACCGACCGGTTGGTGGGAAACAGCTTCTACCGAGTGGAAAGCACCCATAGAGCAGACCAGTGAAGAAAAACGGCAGGTGTACGAAGAGCGTTATACGCAATATATTTCTGCCAATCCCCGTTGCTTGGGCTCTTTTGTATTCTTGTGGGGACAAAAAGAAGAACGTACGCCTACCTGGTTCAGTATGTTTGTAGAAGACACGGTGGATATGCTGCCTCTGAAAGGAGAAAAGACTCCTATGGTGGAGGCTATGCAAAGAGTGTGGACCGGCAAGGAATTGGATGAAACGGCTCCGATAGTTCGTGGCATGACTATCGATGGTAAAAGTGCCATTGATAATGTCCGTATCAAAGCTGGTACTTTATTTAAAGCGGAGGTTTCCGTCACAGATAAGGAGAACGATTCTTTGACTTATGTGTGGGAAGTACTGAAAGAGGCTACAGTCTTGGGTTTTGGAGGTTCTTATGAGCCACGTCCGGAAAGAATGGGTGACGTGGCTGTGTCAGATAAAAATGTGTATGAGACTGCAATTAAAGTTCCCGGAGAATATCGTTTGTACGTATATATACTTGATAATACGGGTTTTGTCTCTACAGCAAATGTTCCATTTCAAGTAATAGATTAAAGATGAAAACAATGAAAATGCTCTCTGCTTGTTTATTGCTGCTTCCTTTTATATCTTGTACTCAAGTGCAGGATACAAAAAATGATGCAGTCATCGAGCAGAAAATAGAAACGCTGTTGTCCAGTATGACATTGGAGGAAAAAATTGGGCAGATGAACCAGATTTCTTCTTATGGCAACATAGAGGATATGAGCGGATTGATAAAGAAAGGTGAAGTCGGGTCTATCCTGAATGAAGTAGATCCGGTGCGTGTCAATGCCTTGCAGCGTGTGGCAATGGAGGAGTCCCGCTTGGGCATCCCCTTGCTGATGGCGCGTGATGTGATCCACGGTTTCAAGACCATATTCCCTATTCCCTTGGGACAAGCGGCATCTTTCAACCCGCAGGTGGCTAAGGATGGTGCACGGGTAGCGGCTGTGGAGGCTTCTGCTGTGGGTATCCGCTGGACATTTGCACCGATGATAGATGTGGCTCGCGATCCCCGTTGGGGGCGTATGGCCGAAGGATGTGGCGAAGATACTTATTTGACTTCGGTGATGGGTGTTGCTATGGTCGAAGGTTTCCAGGGAGATTCGCTGAACAGTCCGACTTCCATAGCCGCATGTCCTAAACATTTTGTAGGTTATGGTGCTGCCGAGGGCGGGCGTGATTATAATTCCACTTTCATTCCGGAGCGTCGTTTGAGGGATGTATACCTTCCTCCTTTTGAAGCTGTGGCCAAGGCAGGGGCAGCCACTTTCATGACTTCGTTTAATGACAATGACGGAGCACCGTCTACCGGAAACACTTTTATTTTGAAAGATGTGCTTCGTGGTGAATGGGGATTTGATGGAATAGTAGTGTCAGACTGGGCTTCGGTAGCCGAAATGATGGCACATGGCTTTGCTGCCGATTCTAAAGAGGCAGCAATGAAGGCGGTGAATGCTGGTGTGGATATGGAGATGGTCAGCTATACGTTTGTCAAGGAATTGCCGGAATTGATAAAAGAAGGTAAGGTCAAGAAGTCTGCTATAGACGATGCCGTGCGGAATATTCTGCGTATCAAATTCCGGTTGGGACTGTTTGATAATCCTTATGTGGATGAGAAACGGATAGAGGAACTTTATGCTCCTTCTCATCTGGAGGCTGCCAAGCAAGCTGCTGTGGAATCGGCCATCTTGTTGAAGAACGAAAAGGAGACATTGCCTTTGCAATCTTCGGTAAAGACGGTTGCTGTGGTAGGTCCGATGGCAAATGCACCTTATGACCAATTGGGTACCTGGATATTTGATGGTGACAAGACAAAAACCGTGACACCGTTGAAGGCTATCAAGGAACTGGTGGGGGACAAAGTGCAGGTGATATACGAGCCGGGTCTGACTTATAGCCGTGACAAGAATATGGCAGGTGTTGCCAAAGCCGCTGCTGCCGCTGCACGTGCTGATGTTATTTTGGCGTTTGTAGGCGAAGAGGCTATTCTTTCAGGAGAGGCGCATTGCCTGGCCGACCTGAACCTGCAAGGTGCGCAAAGCGAACTGATTGCCGCTTTGGCGAAAACAGGAAAACCGGTGGTTACTGTCGTAATGGCAGGGCGTCCGTTGACCATAGGAAAGGAAGTCGAACTCTCGTCAGCTGTACTTTATTCGTTCCATCCCGGAACCATGGGAGGACCGGCATTGGCCGACTTGCTGTGGGGTAAGGCTGTGCCAAGTGGCAAGACTCCGGTGACTTTCCCGAAGATGGTAGGACAGATACCGGTTTATTATGCTCATAACAGTTCCGGACGTCCGGCTACGCGGAATGAGGTTTTGCTGAATGACATTCCGTTAGAAGCGGGGCAGACTTCGTTGGGATGTACTTCTTTCTATATGGATGCAGGTTTCGATCCGCTGTATCCGTTTGGCTACGGTCTGTCGTATACGACGTTCAAATATGATAATGTGAAACTCTCGTCTGCCAATCTGAAGAAGGAAGATGTGCTGACTGTGACTTTCGACCTTGAGAATACCGGAAAGTATGAAGGTACCGAGGTAGCCCAGCTTTACGTGCAGGACAAGTTTGCTTCGGTGACCCGTCCGGTGAAAGAGCTGAAACGCTTTGCTCGCGTCACATTGAAGCCGGGTGAGAAGAAAAATGTATCGTTTGAACTTCCGATAAGTGAACTTGCTTTCTGGAATATAGATATGGTGAAGACGGTGGAAGCCGGAGACTTTGCTCTTTGGGTGGCACCGGATAGCCAAAGTGGAGAAGAAGTTTTCTTTAAGGTAGTAGATTGATTGTTGATTTAAGGTTAAAAAGAGAAGGGGCGGACCGTGACGGTTCGCCCCTTCTGCTTTCTTCTTTATAAGCCCCGCCTTCCGGCAAATAACTCATCACTCATCACTTTCTTATATCCATACACCGCATTGCTTCCCAGTTCTTCTTCGATGCGAAGCAGTTGGTTGTACTTTGCCATACGGTCTGAGCGGCTCAGCGAACCGGTCTTGATTTGTCCACTGTTGGTAGCTACGGCTATGTCTGCGATAGTCGCATCTTCCGTTTCACCGGAACGATGGGAAGTTACGGTAGTATATCCGTGGCGGTGTGCCATTTCGATGGCATTCAGTGTTTCGGTCAGCGAACCTATCTGGTTTACTTTAATCAATATGGAGTTGGCACAGCCTTTTTCGATGCCCATTGCAAGGAAGTCCACATTGGTGACGAACAAATCGTCTCCTACCAACTGGCAACGGTTGCCGATACGGTCGGTCAGTTTTTTCCAGCCGTCCCAGTCGTTCTCGCTCATGCCGTCTTCGATAGAGTCGATGGGATACTTGTTGATTAACTCTTCCAGATAGTCAATCTGTTCGTCGGCAGTACGTTTCTTGCCTTTTTCACCTTCGAATTTGGTATAATCGTAGATGCCATCATGGTAGAACTCGGAAGAAGCGCAGTCCATGGCAATCATTACATCTTTGCCCGGTTCGTATCCGGCAGCCTTGATGGCGGCAATGATGGAGTTCAAGGCATCTTCTGTACCCTCCAGATTAGGAGCAAAACCTCCTTCATCGCCTACTGCTGTGCTGAGGCCACGGTCTTTCAGGACTTTCTTCAGTGCGTGGAACACTTCGGCACCCATACGCAAACCTTCGCGGAAGGAAGTGGCACCTACGGGGCGTATCATGAATTCCTGGAAAGCAATGGGAGCGTCACTATGCGAACCGCCGTTGATGATGTTCATCATCGGTACAGGCATCACATAGGTATTTGTACCACCGATATATCGGTAGAGTGGGATGTCAAGGTAAGCGGCGGCAGCCTTGGCTACAGCAAGAGATACGCCGAGGATGGCATTGGCACCCAGATTGGCTTTCGTTTTGGTTCCGTCCAGTGCAAGCATGGCATGGTCGATACCCATCTGGTCGAGGGCGGACATACCGATGAGCTTGGGAGCAATGATATTATTGATATTGTCCACGGCTTTCAGGACACCTTTGCCTCCGTAACGTTTTTTGTCACCGTCACGCAGTTCCAATGCTTCGTGTTCTCCCGTGGATGCTCCTGACGGGACAGATGCACGGCCTATGAAGCCGGATTCCAAGGTTACGTCTACTTCTACAGTTGGGTTACCTCTTGAATCGAGGATTTCACGTCCGATAATCTTCTCTATTTTCATATTCAGTCAATTTTAATTATAAACTATCTTACTAACAAATGAAAACAAGGAATTGTTTTTCGTTTTTAATCCTTTATTGTAATGCCTAAAAGAGTAGTCAACTCCATGGCTTGGGAAGTATTGACGATGGCTCCCCGTATGTCGGGCAGGTTGAGGCGTATACCTCCTATGTGCGAGTCGCTCAAGTCGATTCCTCTTAGAGGGGTGTGTGAAAACTCGGATTCTACCAGCTCACAGTTTTCAAAGGCGATGGAGGCAAGTTTGCAGTCGTTGACGTCGCTGTTGCGCAAGTCACAAGAGGTGAAGCGGGCTTGATTGATTTTACTCATGGAAAGATTGAGGTATCTGGCATTGCAGTCCTTCATTGTCAGATGGTTCAATATTGTTTCCGGCAGATTGGTTCCCACCAGTTTGCAGGATATGAATTCCACTCTGAACAGAGAACTTTCGGCAAATGAGATGTTGGAAAGGTCGCAATGTTCAAAACGTACATCAGTGAAATGGCAGGATTTCAGTTTGCAGGCGCTGAATTGGATATGACTGAAAGTACAGTTGGTGATGCTTTTGTAGGAATACTCCATGTGTTCCTCTGTCCGTTTACCGAAGTGAAGGTCTCTGACAGTTTCTTCCGTATTCAGCCATTCTTCCAATGATTTGGAACTTTCACTTTGTCCCTCTAAGGTAGGAGGGATGATGCGTACGGGAGGCATGACAAAAGGCTTGCTGGGTTTCATAGGGGTGTTTGGGTTATATACAGCGTCCGAAGGCGCCGCCGGCGAAGGCTGCCAGGACTCCTAATGTGATACTTAATAAGGTATATAAGGCAAACATTCCGTAGAATTCTTGCTTTATCAGAATCAGTCCGTCATTGCTGAAAGTGGAGAAGGTGGTGAATCCTCCGCATAGACCGGTAGTCAGCAACAGCCGTACCTCAGTAGAAAGGTTGAAACGGGCGGATAAGGTATAGAATAGCCCGATGAGGAAACTTCCGAGGATATTGACTGTGAATGTAGCCCATGGGAAAGAGTAGGGGACTATGCGCTCGTGGAGCATCATCTGCACGCAGTAGCGCAGTACGCTGCCGGTACCGCCGCCAAGGAATATAGCTATCAGTAATCTAGTCATAGGTTTTCTGGGGTTGGTTTTGGCTGCAAAGGTAGTGAAGACAAAGGAATTTCAGTAAATCATAGCCCGAAATTTCATAAAGCGATTCTGTACTGGGGGAAGTAGTTATTGGTGGGATGTATATAATTTTGATATTTGATATGAGTGATTGCCAATCTTGGTTCCGGATAGTTCGTGATGGGGCAGAAGCGATTTACTAAATCTTGGAGGAAGATTTAGTAAATCGTTGCCGGAGATTTAGTAAAATGTCCGGGAGATTTTAGTAAACGAGTAGAAGGGGCTTTGGAAGGATGACTGGTTTGTCTGTATTTTTGGATACGGTAATAACTTGTGAAACTTGAGCCACTCTTGAAATTGAGGTCTTAACCGTTCAAATGCCATATTGTAGAGACCTCTCTAGAACCTTGTCTTGATAATCAGCGATTTATTTTCATTGGCTGTAGAGATTGTACCCATTCCTTCTCATTCTCTTCCTGCCTTTCTTTCTTCACTTGTAGAGAAGGGTTGTTTTTAATTTGTTGTTTTTTAGAGTTTTAACGAAATTGGTTGTAGATATCATTTCCTTGTATTCCCGTCATTCACACTCTAACTTTGCAACATCGAATTCAAGAGAATGAAAGTTTATCGTTGAGGCCTCACGATGGATCTCCACTTCTTGAAAGAGAGGAAAAGGCTTCGGCCTATTTATTACATTATTATATTAACTTTCTAAAACATTAAAAATTATGGGACTTCAGTATGTAGTGGCAAAGAGAATCTTTGGTTTTGACAAGGACAAAAATGTAAAGTATGTAGCTAAATCCGTAGGAGCGGGTGAATTGGATTTTGATAAGTTGTGTGCCAAAGTGAGCCGTATTCTTGGTATTCACAGAAAGACGGTGGACTTAGTGGCTGCAGGACTGGTGGACATCATGTCGGAAGAAATAGACGATGGAAAGACTGTTCGTTTAGGTGATTTCGGATTGTTCCGCCCTTCTTTTGTAGGGAAGAGTGCTGATACGGAGGCTGGCGTTTCGGCCAGTAACATTGTCCGTAAACGTATTCTGTTTTTTCCGGGGAAAGCTTTTAGTCAAATGTTGGGCAATATGAGCGTCACCAAGATGGTGGTTCCCGATACGGACTATACGGATGGAAGTAGCAATGGTGGAGGGGATAACTCCAATCCTTCGGGAGGCAATGACGGGGACCAAGGTGAAAATCCTTTGGGATAATTCCAGTGCACGATTAAAGTTGTAAAAATATGGAGGGCGAAGTTTTCGTAGCGATACTTCTCCTTCTATTTTGTTTGTAGGCAGGATATTGTTCAAGGGAAGTTGGTTTTCATGCAAACGTTTGCCGACAAATCATCTATCATTTTAGTTTAATTGCGTCAGAGTGTATTTCTTTCCTGCCTATATTTGCATCTGGAACATAATTTTATAAATATAGCATGAGAAACATGAAAGCAATCTGTACAAAATTAGCCTGCTTCCTGCTCGTTTTGTTGGTGAGCGGCGTAGCAATGGCAGAGAGTATTACCTCTCCCAACGGACAACTTCAATTGAATTTTTCGGTAAATGCGCAAGGCGAACCCGTTTACGAACTTTCTTACAAAGGAAAGCCGGTGATTAACCCTTCCAAATTAGGACTCGAACTGAAGAACGACCCCGGTCTGATGAATGGCTTCACGCTGGCGGATGCAAAGACTTCCACTTTCGACGAGACTTGGGAACCGGTATGGGGTGAAGTAAAGCAAATCCGTAACCACTATAATGAGCTGGCTGTGACGCTCAACCAAAAGGCGCAGGATAGGAACATCATTATCCGCTTCCGTTTGTTCGACGATGGTATGGGCTTCCGTTATGAGTTCCCTTTGCAGAAGAACTTGAACTATTTCGTGATTAAGGAGGAGCGTACTCAGTTTGCCATGACTGGCGACCATACAGCCTTCTGGATTCCGGGCGACTACGATACGCAGGAATATGATTACACAGAATCCAAACTTTCTGAAATTCGCGGGTTGATGAAAGGGGCCATTACGCCTAACTCTTCACAAACCCCGTTTTCGCCCATCGGTGTTCAGACTTCTTTGCAGATGAAGACTGCTGATGGTTTGTACATCAACTTGCACGAGGCTGCTTTGGTGGATTACTCTTGCATGCACTTGAATCTGGATGATAAGAATTTTGTTTTTGAATCTTGGCTTACTCCCGATGCAGTAGGCGATAAAGGTTATCTGCAAGCTCCCTGCACGTCACCGTGGCGTACGGTTATCGTAAGCGACGATGCTCGTGACATCCTTGCCTCTAAAATCACGCTGAACTTGAACGAACCTTGTGCTTACGAGGACGTTTCCTGGATTAAGCCCGTGAAATACGTAGGTGTATGGTGGGAAATGATTGCAGGTAAGAGCACCTGGGCATATACAGACGACCTTCCCTCCATCAAACTGGGTGAAGTGGACTACTCCAAAATGAAGCCCAACGGCCGTCACGGTGCCACTAACGAAAATGTAAAAAAGTACATCGACTTCGCAGCCGAGCACGGTCTGGACCAAGTATTGGTAGAAGGCTGGAATGAAGGCTGGGAAGACTGGTTTGGCAAATCCAAGGATTATGTATTCGATTTTGTGACCCCTTATCCCGATTTCGACGTGAAGATGCTGAATGAATATGCCAAGAGCAAAGGCGTGAAGCTGATGATGCATCATGAGACATCCGGTTCGGTGCGCAACTACGAACGTCACATGGACAAGGCCTATCAGTTTATGGTGGATAATGGCTACAATGCCGTGAAGAGCGGATATGTAGGTAATATGATTCCCCGTGGTGAACATCATTATGGGCAATGGCTGAACAACCACTACCTCTATGCCGTGAAGAAGGCAGCCGACTACAAAATTTGTGTAAATGCGCACGAAGCTGTACGCCCTACCGGTTTGTGCCGTACTTATCCTAACTTGATTGGCAACGAATCTGCACGAGGAACTGAATATGAGGCATTCGGCGGTAGCAAACCGTTCCATACCACATTGCTTCCATTCAACCGCTTGATTGGCGGTCCGATGGATTATACACCGGGTATCTTCGATACCAAACTTGACTTTATGGGCGATTTGCCCCACGGACAAGTGCAGACTACACTTGCTAAGCAACTCGCTCTGTATGTAACTTTATACAGCCCGTTGCAGATGGCTGCCGACTTGGTTGAGAACTACGAAAAGCACATGGATGCTTTCCAATTCATCAAGGATGTGGCAGTAGACTGGGACGACAGCAAGTACATTGAAGCAGAACCGGGTGATTACATTACCGTGGCCCGTAAGGCAAAAGGAACCGGCAACTGGTTTGTTGGAGGTATTACAGACGAGAATGCACGTACAGCCAACTTTACGCTCGACTTCCTTGAACCGGGCAAGCAATATGTAGCCACTCTCTATGCCGACGGTAAAGATGCTGATTACAAGGAGAATCCTACTTCTTATCAGATAAAGAAGGGTATCGTAACCAGCAAGACCAAAATGTCCGTGAAGGAAGCGCGTAGCGGTGGTTTTGCATTGAGCTTGATTGAAGCAACTCCGGCTGACAAGAAAGCTGTGAAGAAGTGGAGATAATTTAGGGTAGAAAGAGTTTTTATTAGGCATTAGTGAGGCCCCGCAGAAGTCCAATCTTTGCGGGGCTTTTTTTGTGTTAGGGTAAGCTCATTCTTATACCGTAAAAATAGCATCAAGACCCGAGTTTTTGGTAAGTCCGTTCTTTGGGGAAACCTTTATTTTTGCACTCAGATAACAGATTGCATAATCATTAAAAATCAGAGATATGAATACGGATAAGAAAATCAGTCGTCGGGAGGCTTTAAAGCGTATGGGATTTGCCGTGATGAGCAGTGCTATCGCATCTTCCGGCCTACTCTCGTTGGCATCCTGCGAAACAAAAAGGAGTAAGCGTATCATCTTTTATTTTACCGGAACGGGTAACAGTCTTTACATCGCCCGTCAGTTGGCTGGAGAGAACGCAGAATTGTTGAGTATCCCTCAGATGGTGAAACGGGGGAAGTATGAATTTGAGGCAGATGAAATCGGCATCGTTTATCCCATCTACGGTCATATGCCTCCCTATATGGTACGGCAGTTCATTCAGAAAGCAAAACTGAAGGCAGAATACAAGTTTGCTGTCCTCACCTATGGTGCAAGGAAGTGCGATGCGGTAGAGATTTGGGACCGTATATCCCGTAAAGCCGACAATGCGTTCGACTATATCAGCACTATCATCATGGTGGATAACTGGCTACCCAACTTCGACATGAACGAGCAACTCAAGATAGACAAGCACATCCCCGAGAACTTGCAGAAGATAACGGCAGATATCAACAGTCGGCAGCATTGGCACGAACCGGTGACGGAGGAGGAACGGCAACAGCACCAAGGTTTTATGCAGCGGAGTGGACTCGACCCCGAGGTGGGCTTCCTGATGAAAAGCGAGAAGTTCTTTACCGTGACTGATGCTTGTATTGACTGTGGCATCTGCACCTACGTTTGTCCGCGCGGCAATTATGAGCTGACGTCGAGAGGAGTGAAGACGTCCGGTGACTGCGAGTTCTGTTTTGCCTGCATACAGAATTGTCCGCAGAAGGCTATTCAGTTCATAAAGCAGGAAGATGGCTCTTTTCCTGACGGAACGGAGAAGAACCCCAATGCCCGCTATCGTAATGAGCATATTTCGCTAATAGATCTGAAACGGGCAAACAATCAAAAACTATAATCATTAACCTCTGTATTTTGTCGGATTTACACCCAGATGTTGTTGTACGTAACGGCTAAAATAAGCAGGAGAGGAAAAACCGAACATATCGGAAATACGGACGAACGTTAGTGATTTGTCGCGCAGCAAACGCGAGATGTCGAGTGTGGTATAACGGTTTATCCAGTAGTTTGCTGTATAACCGCTTACTTTCTTGGAAACTTCCGAAAGATATTTGGAGGTGACACATAGGCAGTCGGCATAATAGGTCACTTCACGATGCTCGCGGAAAGTTCCGTTCTCCAGCATGTTGAGGAAACGGCTCATGATGGAAGCATTTTGTACAGAGATATTGTCCTCGCCATATAGATGGGAGTGGAAATCGAAGAAGTCGAGTATCAACATCTGTGTGGAGGCGATAAGCATATCGCGATGGAAATGATGGTCTGTATTCCGGAGTCTGTATTCCACTTGTTCAAAATCCCGGAGACATAGCTCTTGCTGTTCGGTAGTCAGGGACATGATAGGATTGAGAAATAGGGAAAGTTGCCCTTTCATGCCGTAGTTGTTCTGTGGTGTACTCAGCACCACAAAGCCCGATGCGATATAGATGACCTTTACGCGAAAATCTTCTGAAGGTTGAATTTTCTCTACCAGTTTTCCTTTGCGGACAATCATCAGGTCGCCGGCACGTAGCTCGCGCTCCTCTCCATTGTACTTCAATCGGCAGATTCCTGACAGACAGAGGGCGTGTGCAAGATAGCCACTGTATGCGTCCGTCCCCAGACCTTGAAGAGTATCGGCTATTATAATATTTGCGGTTTCTCCCATTATACAGTTGTTTGGTTTCGATCACAAAAGTATATGTTTCCAATAATATAACTTCTATTGTGGGCAAGAAATATATTGCCTTTTTTATTCATTTCAAATCTGCCCGAATTTCGCAAATTCTTCATACCTTTGCATCCGTTAATTTTAGAAACCAATAACAAAACAGAACTTATGGGAGGTTTTTTCGGAACAGTCGCCAAAGCAACAAGCTGTGTGGCGGATTTGTTTTACGGCACAGATTATAATTCACATTTAGGGACAAAACGTGGTGGGTTGGCTACATACGATGCAGAAACGGAGCAGTTTACCCGTTCCATTCACAATCTGGAAAGCACTTATTTCCGCACGAAGTTTGAGGATGAACTGGACAAGTTCAAAGGAAATTCCGGAATAGGAATCATCAGCGATACAGACCCTCAACCCCTTATCCTCAACTCCCACCTTGGTCGCTTTGCCATTGTAACGGTAGCCAAAATAGTAAATCTGCAAGAACTGGAAACAAAACTGTTGGCCCAAAACATGCACTTCGCCGAACTCAGTTCGGGCAAAACCAATCAGACGGAACTTATCGCCCTCCTTATTATACAAGGAAAGACATTTGTCGAAGGAATTGAAAATGTGTATAAGCATATCAAAGGTTCCTGCTCCATGCTGTTATTGACGGAAGACGGCATCATTGCCGCTCGCGACCGCTGGGGACGTACTCCGATTGTGATTGGCAAGAAAGACGGAGCGTATGCCGCCACAAGTGAGTCGAGCAGCTTTCCGAATCTTGGTTATGAGATAGACCGTTATTTGGGACCCGGAGAGATTGTTCGCCTGCGTGCCGATGGTGTGGAACAGATGCGCAAGCCTGATGAGGGAATGCAGATTTGTTCCTTCCTATGGGTATATTACGGTTTCCCCACTTCCTGCTACGAAGGTAAGAATGTGGAGGAAGTGCGTTTTGCCTCCGGTTTCAAGATGGCACAGACAGATAAATCAGAGGTGGATTGTGCCTGCGGTATTCCTGATTCGGGTGTAGGTATGGCGCTTGGGTATGCCGAAGGTAAAGGAGTTCCTTATCATCGTGCCATTTCCAAATATACTCCGACTTGGCCTCGTAGTTTTACTCCCAGCAAGCAGGAATTGCGTTCGCTGGTGGCAAAGATGAAGCTGATTCCCAATCGTGCCATGCTCGAGGGTAAGCGTCTGCTGTTCTGTGATGACTCTATTGTCCGGGGGACCCAGTTGCACGACAATGTGAAGGTGCTGTATGAGTATGGTGCCAAGGAGGTGCATATCCGGATTGCTTGTCCTCCATTGATATATAGCTGCCCGTTTGTAGGATTCACGGCTTCCAAAAGCGACATGGAACTGATTACCCGTCGTGTCATCAAGGAACTGGAGGGTGACGAGAATAAGAATCTCGATAAGTATGCCACTACCGGCTCACCCGAATACGAAAAGATGGTGGACGTTATCCGCGAGCGTTTCGGACTTTCATCCTTGAAGTTCAATACGTTGGAAACTCTGGTTGAGGCTATCGGATTGCCTAAGTGTAAGATATGTACGCATTGTTTTGATGGTAGCAGCCATTTTTGATTGACATTTTGTCCTTAAGAAATAAAAAAGGGGCGTGAATTGCTTGGCAGTTCACGCCCCTTTTTTTATCTTTACAGCACAAAATAGTGGTTAATGATTAGTGATTAATGATTAATGCCATTTGGATAATGCTTTTCGCCAATTACTAATCACTGACCATTAATCACTAACCATTAATCACTAATCATTATTCATCATGACTTTAGTAGAACGTTTTTTAAAGTACGTAAGCTTCGATACTCAGTCCAGTGAAGAGACTGAGATTACTCCGAGTACTCCGGGGCAAATGGTGTTTGCCCGGTATCTGAAAGAAGAATTGGAAACTTTGGGTCTGGAAGAAATCACGTTGGACGAAAATGGTTATCTGTTCGCCACTCTTCCTGCCAATACAGACAAGCCGTTGCCCGTCATCGGCTTTATTGCCCACATGGATACAAGCCCCGATATGAGTGGCAAGAATGTTTCTCCGCATATTGTGCAGAATTATGACGGTAAGGACATTGTTCTTTGCGCCGAAGAGAATGTGGTTCTTTCTCCTGCCCAGTTCCCCGAACTGCTCGACCATCAAGGGGAAGATTTGATTGTGACCGACGGCAAGACCTTGCTTGGTGCCGACGATAAAGCCGGTATTGCCGAAATTGTATCGGCAGTGGTATATCTGAAGGAACATCCCGAAATCAAGCACGGTAAAATACGTATCGGCTTCAATCCGGATGAGGAAATCGGTTTGGGCGCCCATAAGTTCAATGTAGAACAGTTCGGTTGCGAATGGGCTTACACCATGGACGGCGGAGAAGTGGGTGAGCTTGAATTCGAGAACTTCAATGCAGCTTTTGCCAAGATAAGCTTCAAGGGACGGAATGTGCATCCGGGCTATGCCAAGAATAAGATGATTAACTCTATCCGCGTTGCCAACCGTTTCATGTCCATGCTTCCGGCTGACGAGGCTCCGGAGCATACCGAAGGTTACGAAGGTTTCTATCATCTGATAGGCATTACCGGCGAGGTGGAGCAGACAACAGTCTCTTACATTATCCGTGACCACGACCGCACCCGCTTTGAAGAGCGCAAGAAGGAGATGGAACGTCTTGTGGCAAAAATCAATGAAGAATACGGTCCGGGTACCGCTACTCTGGAACTTCGCGACCAATACTATAATATGCGCGAGCAGATTGAACCGGTGATGCATATCATCGACACCGCTTTTGCCGCCATGAAGGCAGTAGGTGTAGAGCCTCGTGTAAAAGCCATTCGCGGAGGTACGGACGGCGCCCAGCTCTCTTTCAAGGGCCTGCCTTGTCCCAATATCTTTGCCGGTGGCTTGAACTTCCACGGCCGCTATGAGTTCGTGCCTATCCAGAACATGGAGAAAGCCATGAACGTCATCGTCAAGATTGCCGAGCTCGTAGCCAGCAAATAGATAATTCATAACTCATAACTCTAATAGTTCCATGAAAACCACTCCGTTTACCGAAAAACACGTCTCGCTGGGTGCCAAGATGCACGAGTTTGCGGGATATAATATGCCTATCGAGTATTCCGGCATCATTGACGAACATCTCACTGTTTGCGGGGGTGTCGGTGTATTCGACGTCTCACACATGGGAGAATTCTGGGTGAAAGGTCCCCATGCTTTGGACTTTCTGCAGAAAGTGACTTCCAACAATGTGGCTGCCCTCACACCGGGGAAAGTACAGTACACCTGCTTCCCCAACGAAGACGGGGGCATTGTGGACGACCTTCTTGTCTATCATTATGAGCCGGAGAAATACCTGCTTGTAGTGAATGCGTCGAACATTGAGAAAGACTGGAACTGGTGCGTGTCTCATAACACGGAAGGCGCTGAATTGGAAAATGCTTCCGACCACATGGCACAGCTTGCTGTGCAAGGACCGAAGGCTATTCAGACGTTGCAGAAACTGACTTCCATCAATCTTTCCGACCTTCCTTACTATACTTTTACCCACGGTGAGTTTGCCGGAGAAAAGGATGTCATTATCTCCAATACCGGATATACCGGTGCGGGTGGTTTTGAGCTTTACTTCTATCCGGAGGCTGCCATGAAGATCTGGGATGCCGTGTTCGAGGCAGGCGCGGAGTTCGGCATTAAGCCGGTTGGTCTGGGTGCGCGCGATACGCTTCGTCTGGAAATGGGCTTCTGTTTGTATGGCAATGATTTGGATGACACCACTTCGCCCATTGAAGCGGGTTTAGGATGGATTACCAAGTTTGTGGAGGGAAAGAACTTCACCAATCGCCCGATGCTGGAAAAACAGAAAGCGGAAGGCACTACCCGTAAGTTGGTGGGATTTGAAATGATAGACCGCGGTATCCCCCGTCATGGTTACGAGCTGTATAGTACAGACGGTACTGCCATCGGTGTGGTTACCTCCGGAACTATGTCGCCTACCCGCAAGATTGGTATCGGAATGGGGTATATCAGACCCGAGTACAGCAAAGTCGGTACGGAAATCTGCATTGACATGCGGGGACGTAAGCTGAAAGCTGTGGTTGTGAAGCCGCCGTTCCGCAAACAGTAATTTGAATGAATAACTAAAATAAGAAGAATGAAGAATTTGTCATGCGGCATCATCGCGCAGTCAAATTCTTCATTCTTAGTTATTCCTTTCTCTATATTCTGCTTATCCTGTCCAGCATTTGGTTTGCCCAACCTATCTCTTTATTGGTCCATTCCTTTTCGGTTCCTTCTATGCCCTGGCCTTCGTAGGCCGAAAGCAAGGTGATATATTCTTTCAGTATATCGGCGGCTTGGGCTTGTTTGTTCATGCGCATCAATAATAGTATTTTTTGTTTATATATGTCCAGATTGGGGCTTGTTCCTGCCATCTCCTGGGCTTTATCAAGCATGGCGAGGCAGCGGTTGTTCACTTCTTCCGTATTAGACAGTGCCATTTCCGCTTTTACCAGGATGATGTAGTCATTGTCTGTGACTAGTCTGTTGTCAATGTTCTTGCGTATCAGCCGGGCAGTTTCCTTATAGCGCTTGTTGGCGTAGTTCATACTTGCGTTGAAAGAAACGACATCGCTGGTGGTCCGTAGGTAGGGGCGGGCACTCAGGCTATGGGATTCACCGGCCTTTTCTATACGCTTTTGCAGGTTGCCGATGCTGCCGTAGCGAGGAATGTCCTTGTTGCGTTGGTGCAGGTTGTAATACCCTATAATTTTACCGAGGGCCGATGCGATTCCGTCGGGATTATATCCCTTGAATGCCAGAAGTTGGCGCGCAAGGCGGTCTGAAGAGATTTCCTGGGAAGTTTTGTATTTCATCCCCAACCGGTCCGTTGCCGGAATGCTCAAAAGGGAAGCGATGGCTCCGATATCTGCCACCAGACTGACGGCATAAGCATCTTCATTATCGTCCCAGTAGGCCACATCGAGGGCTGCACTGGCGGTAGTGGCAAAGACATCTGCCCAAAAAGCTGCACGCTTGGCACGCCGCTCGGCACGGTAAATGTTGTTTACCTGATGGTCGAGGACGAAATGTCCCAGCTCACATGCGATGACGGCGGCCAGTTCGTCTTCGGAATCAAGAGTGCAGAGGAGGCCCGTACTGATAACCATGGAGCCGTTGGGAAGCATGAAGGCATCTGGTTCGGGCGACTGGATGATACGTATGTTCAGACTCTCCCCGCGATTGCTGTCAATGGTGGTGGCGTTCAACTTGGAGAACACTCCCTGCACGTACGAAACGATGTAATCTTCCTGATAGGCTATCTCATTCAGTTTGTCGAGATACTCCAGGCACTCTTCGTCGATTTCCTGGCGCAGTTTGTGCTTGTAGCCGCGGTCGCTGAAATATTCGTAAAGATGGTTTTTCAAGTATATCTGCTGCCAGAATTCCCGGTCGGTTTGCGGAGCGGATATGGCAATGTGCCCCATCTCATTCAAAGGAATGGTCTCTTGTATGCCGTTCATTTCGACAGCATAGCAAATGTTGTTGCTGCTTTCACCGGGATTCTTCATTTTGACAACCCGGCGGATAATGACCGGTGTACCGGCGGGAGATTGCCGGTACTCTTTTGTCAATTCTCCTTTGACAGCGATGTTTCCGCTTAAATCTTTGTACTTTTTGGGCTTGGCAAATCCTGCCGTTGCGACAAGGATTGTCAGGATGAATAGGGTGGCGAGTCGTTTCATGATTAGTATATGTTTTCGGTTTTGATGATACAAAAATAGGGAAGTGTTTTTCTCCTTTCTCGTTTTTTTCCCTATTCTGTGATAGGAGATTCCCTATTTATCGGTCCTGCAGTGGGAGGCGGAAACAAAAAAGGGAACCTTTCAGTGAAAGACTCCCTTTTTTCAGTTTGCTTGAAACTGATTATTTCTTACGGTTACCGTAACGGCTCATGAACTTATCAACACGACCGGCAGTGTCAACCAGCTTAGACTTACCTGTGTAGAACGGGTGAGAAGTGCTGGAGATTTCCAGCTTTACCAGCGGATAAGTTTCACCTTCGAATTCGATAGTCTCTTTCGTGTTGCAAGTGGAACGAGACAAGAATACATCACCATTTGACATATCTTTAAATACTACCGGACGGTAATTTTCAGGATGAATACCTTTTTTCATTTTGATATTTTCTTTTAAAAATTTATATTCTGTTACTATTTTGGTAATAAATAGTGTAATGGTCTTCTTTTCAGAGCGCAAAGATAGTGCAAGTTGGAGACTCTACAAAATAAATTCAGATTTATTTTTATTTAGTAGGTTTATCGCATTTTATTTCTGATTTTTGCAGGACTTAATCTTGTGAATTTATGAGGAAACTACTTGTCTTATGCTCTTTCTGGCTGTGCGTGGCAACGCTGGGGGCACAAAATGCGGAACGGAAACTGTATAGTGTTGCGTTCTACAATCTTGAGAACTTGTTTGATACGATTCATGATGCAGGTAAGAATGACTATGAGTTCCTGCCCGACGGCAGTTACCAATGGACGGCAAAGAAGTATGAGTCCAAGCTGCAGAACCTTTCCAAAGTGTTGGGTTCCCTTTCGCGTGATTTAGTGCCGGAAGGTCCGGCATTCATCGGTGTGGCAGAGGCGGAGAACAGCCGGGTGCTGGAAGACCTCGTGAAGCAGCCGGCCATTTCCAATTATGAGTTCGTGCATTATGAAGGACCGGACAGACGGGGTATAGACTGTGCCTTGCTGTACGACCCGAAGCAGTTTAGCGTTACCCACTCAAAGTTGGTGCTTTCTACTCCTTTTGAGGGGGATACGCTGCACTTGACGCGCGGCTTCCTGATTGTGGACGGGCAACTGGCGGGAGAGCGTGTCTGCGTGATAGTGAACCACTGGCCCTCCCGTGGGGCAAAGTCACCGGTGCGTGTGCATGCAGCCAGGCAGGTAAAGGCCTTGAAGGACTCTCTGATGCGTAGCGACAAGAAGCTGAAACTCATCGTGATGGGGGATATGAATGACGACCCGATGGATGAAAGCATGAAGGTGCTGGGTGCACGCAAATATCCGAAGCAGGTGAAGAAAGGCGAATTCTACAATCCCTGGTGGGAGACACTGGAAGACAAGGGAGTGGGGACATTGCTCTATCGGGGCAAGTGGAACTTGTTTGACCAGATTGTCATTTCGAAACCGTTGCTGAAGGCTAAGAAAGGGTTGCGCTATGATCACAATGAAGTTTTCATCCGCGATTATCTGACTCAGCAGGATGGCAAATACAAAGGTTCCCCCTTGCGTACGCATGGGGGCAGGACTTGGCTGAACGGTTACAGTGACCATTTGCCGACCATCATCTATCTGAAAAATTAGTATTACATAATAATGTGTAAACAGATGCCGGAGAGCAAACATGTTCTCCGGCTTTTTTGTTGATAGAAGTATAGATGGCAAAAGTATGGCTGGCAGAGATAAATGCAAAGAGTTTGTAATATAGAGATTACAATAATCTGTTAAATGAAGCCAATAGCTTTAAAATAGAATGGATTTGGTAGGATGAGCCGGATATTTTATTCCTCTCAAGTTCTTTACTTTAAAGGATAATGATTACTTTTGCGTAGAATTTTAATTCACTAACAATAAAATTTAAACAAAATGGTTAATTACAAAGATTTAGGACTGGTAAACACAAGAGAGATGTTTGCTAAGGCTATCAAAGGTGGATATGCTATTCCGGCATTCAACTTCAACAATATGGAACAGATGCAGGCTATCATCAAGGCTGCAGTTGAAACAAAGTCTCCGGTTATTCTTCAGGTATCTAAGGGTGCCCGTCAGTATGCCAACGCTACTCTGTTGCGTTACATGGCTCAGGGTGCTGTTGAGTACGCTAAGGAATTGGGTTGCAAACATCCTGAAATTGTTCTTCACCTCGACCACGGAGATACATTCGAAACTTGCAAGAGCTGTATCGACTCTGGTTTCTCTTCAGTAATGATTGACGGTTCACACCTTCCGTACGAAGAAAACGTTGCACTGACTAAGAAGGTAGTTGATTATGCTCATCAGTTCGACGTAACTGTAGAAGGCGAACTCGGTGTATTGGCCGGTGTAGAAGATGAAGTTTCTGCAGAACACCATACATATACTAATCCTGAAGAAGTTATTGACTTCGCTACCCGTACAGGTTGCGATTCACTGGCTATCTCAATCGGTACTTCTCACGGTGCATACAAGTTCAAACCCGAACAATGCCACGTTGACCCTGCTACCGGTCGTCTGGTTCCTCCTCCTCTGGAATTTGCCGTTCTGGATGCTGTAATGGAGAAACTCCCGGGATTCCCCATCGTTCTTCACGGTTCTTCTTCAGTTCCTCAGGAAGAAGTTGATACTATCAACAAGTATGGTGGCAAATTGGAAGCTGCTATCGGTATTCCCGAAGAACAGTTGCGTAAGGCTGCCAAGTCTGCTGTTTGCAAAATCAACATCGACTCTGACTCACGTCTGGCTATGACAGCTGCTATCCGCAAGACATTTGCTGAAAAACCGGCAGAATTCGACCCGCGTAAGTATCTGGGCCCGGCTCGTGATAATATGGAAAAACTGTACAAGCATAAAATCATCAACGTGCTTGGTTCAGAGAACAAATTGGCTCAACTGGACTAATCGAAAGATAATCCGAATATAGCGTCAGCCCTTGCAATATTGATGTTGCAAGGGCTGACTTGTTGTATATAGGCCGGTGTTGTGGGATGGTTAAGTTCGCCGCTTATTTCAGAAGCGGATGTTTCAACGTGTACAACAGTCTGTTTCCTTTAACAAAACAGTCTGTTTCCCTTAACTGAACAGTTTGTTTCAATAAAGAGAACACTTTGTTCCAATATGCAAAAACACTTCGTTCCAATACGTAAGAACACTTTGTTTCTACATATCCGAACACTTTGTTTCTCTATACTGGAACAAAGTGTTCACCGTTATGAACTAACAGATTAGCTATATTTGAGACCGGTGAAAAGCATATCCCCGTGACACCTATTCCATACTAAAAATCCCTTGCAGATGGCTGGCAGGAGAAGTGTCTGCCAGCTATCTGCAAGGGAGATTTGCAAGAATGAGCTCTCTGTGTGGAGTACGCGTTATAATTCTATCACTAATGATTCTCTGGGGCCCATCTTCAGCTCTTCACCGAAGGTGATGGCCTTGCCGCTAAGAATATCTTTTCCCTGCTTGCTGTTTTTCAGGATTTCCTTGTAGAATTTCAAAGGAACGGTGGTCTCTGCATCTGTACCGTTCAGCATCACGAATATCGTCTTGCCTTCGTACTGGCGTGCGTAGGCATAAACACCATTCTGTACCATGAACTGCACCATGCTGCCTTTGGCAATCACATCGTTTCCTTTGCGCCAGTTCAGGATGGTCTTGTAGAAGTCGTAGCACTCGTTCTGTATTTTGGTACGTCCGGCTGGGGTCAGTGCGTTTGTTGCGTCACCGGTCCATCCACCGGGGAAGTCCTTGCGGACATAGCCGTCGCTCTTGCTCTTCACGCCATTCATCATAACTTCCGTTCCGTAGTAGAGTTGCGGAATGCGGCGGGTGGTAAGCAGCAGGGTAGAGGCTTGCTTCAGCATCGGAAGGTTGTCGCCTTCGCCCAGGAAGCGGTCGGTGTCGTGGTTTTCGATGAATGCCAGTACGGAAGCGGGGTTGGGGTAGAGGAAGTCGTATACGAAGTTATTGTATATGCGGTCCAGTCCCTTGAACCAAGTTTCGGTCTGTTCATTCTTGGCGGTGTTTATCTTGTCGAAGAAGCTGAAGTCCATAACGGTCTTGAGGTTACTGTTCTTGGGGGCTGATAGCTTGGAATCCTTCTGCCACCAGGCGGTGTAGGCGGGTTCGGTAACCCAGGTCTCGCCCACAGTGTTGTAGTTGGGATATTCTTCGTTGAGCTCTTTCATCCAGTTGCTCATGGCATCATAGTCGGCATACGGGTAAGTGTCCATGCGGATGCCGTCGATGTTGGCGAATTCAATCCACCAGAAACTGTTCTGTACCAGGTAGCGGTAAACGTGAGGGTTCTTCTGGTTGAGGTCGGGCATGGAAGGTACGAACCAGCCGTCGTTCATCTGGTCGGCATCGTACTGGGAAGTATAAGGGTCTACGTGCGGGGTCAGTTTGAAGGAGGTCTGCACGAAGTTGTTTTCGTGGTCGGGGTTGTTGAACCAATCTTTGGAGGGCATGTCCTTAATCCATACATGCTCTACGCCGCAGTGGTTGAAAATCATGTCCATTACGATTTTGATGCCGCGTGCATGGGCTTTTTCAATCAGTTGCTTGTATTCTTCGTTGGTACCGAAGCGTGGGTCTACCTTGTAGTAATCCGTGGTGGCATAGCCGTGATAGGAACCGCCGGTCATGTTGTTTTCCAGTACCGGAGTAAACCAGAGGGCTGTGACGCCGAGGTCGGAGAAGTAGTCGAGGTGCTGTTCGATGCCGGCAAGGTCACCGCCGTGGCGGGCATTGGGATCGTTGCGGTCTACCTTGTACTCGGCCATGCCTGCAATCTGGTCGTTGTCCGGATTGCCGTTGGCAAAGCGGTCGGGCATCAGCAGGTACAGCGCGTCGGAAGCGTCGAAACCTTTGTGTTCGCAACCTTTCTTGCTGCGGGCCTTCAGTTCATATTCCTTTACGAGTTTCTTTTTCCCTTCAGTAAAGGTGAGGTTGATTTTTCCGGGTTTCACGTCTTTGTCGAGTTTCAGATAGACCAGGAGGTAGTTGTTGCTTTCCAGCTTGACGGTGCTGCTCAATGAGACGCCGGGATAATTGACGGATACTGCCGCATTGCCGATGCCTTCGCCATAAACCATCAGTTGGAGCTCCGGATTTTGCATTCCGGCGTACCAGAACGGAGGGTCGATTTTGTTCACGTTCATCGCTGCATACGTACTGAGGGAGAGTAAGAGTGTTCCCAAGATTAAGAATACTTTTTTCATGATAGTAACTTTACGGTTAATTTTTGCGCTAATTTAAAACAAATAACGGAGAAAGTTAATCTTTCTCCGTTACTGTACCTTATTATATTATGCAAACGTTTTCACTGGCTTCTATTTGATAGGGGCTACGCTGGCAGTATCGACCTTTCCTTTGAAAAACTCTTCTTTCTTGCGCTTTTCCCTGATGTCCTTCAGCCAGTTCTCGGCAGCATTGTACCGGTTATCCTCTCCGATGACGGGGACCCCGTCGGCATCCACTTCCTGCGCCTTGTCCTTACTGTTCTTCGGACGGGTTTTCAGGTATGCCGTTAGGTATTTCTCCGCTTTGGACACATCTTGCAAATAATGATAATAGACAAAAGCTGCGTCGTAGAGCAGTCTGTGTTTCTGCCGGTCGTATTTTTCGTATTGCGTCAGGAGGGCATTTACTTGGTTTGTGTATTGATATGCCATCTTGTAGCAGTTCGCAAGCCCCACATATAGGCGGGACATGACACTGTCGCTGGGCATGGCGAGGCTTACGGCAGTTTCCAGATAAGTCACTCCATCCTCTTTCCATGATGTCTTGGAGCAGGCGCGTCCCAGATAATAGAGAACGTTGATGTTGGTATTGTCATCTTTAAGAGCCCTTTCCAGCAGGTCGTGTGCTGGGTAGAAGTCTTCGAGGGCATAATAGCTGATTCCGGCGTAGAAGCAGGTTTGGAAAGAACTGTCTTTTTCCTGTAACAGTTGTTCATATCTTTCTATTGCTTTGGGGTAATCTTTGTTCAGGCAATAGGCTTGGGCATTGATGCGGTTCACAAGGACGTTGGTGGAGTCTATGGAACGGTATTTCTCCGTTATGTTTATGGCGTCTTCATACTGGTGGCCTGCTACATAGATGTTGCCGAGTTTGGCAGCAGACAGGTAATCATTGGGATACCTTTTCTGTATGTCCAGGTAGGCATCTATCACATGCATGATTTCTGTGTTGTCATAGACTTGCCCCATACTTTCGGCTCTAAGGTGTAGTACATAGGCGGAACTGTCCCTTTCTGCCAGCAGGTTACTTTCCTTTAGAGACTCACGGTATCTCTTCATGTTCATCAGCAGACTGATATACTGAATGCGTGCGTATTTATTGTCCGGATTTATGTGGAGCGCATTCTGGTAGTAATCCAGTGCCTCGCTATATTTGGCAAGTGATTTGCAGCATTCGGCGGCTTCAATGTATGCCCGGGGATTGAGAGAATCCTGAGCTACGACTTCCTGAAATACGCTCAGAGCTTCAAGGTTATTGCCCAGCCCTTTCAGCGCTTTCCCTTTTTGGTAGAGTAGGGGGACGGTCGGGGTTTCTTGATCGATCAGCATCAAGGCTGTTTCATAATCGTAGTTGGCCATCGCCTCTTGAATGGGATTTGTGGTCTGTGCCGCCAGAAGCGAACAGCATGCACTGAAACATAAGGAGATAAAAAGCTTTCGCATACAGTATATCATTTATATGAGGTTAAACTGACTGCAAGTTACTAAAAAGAATGTATTTACGAAATAATCGTAATCTGTTTTAGATAGATTAACGAAAAAGCCCCTCCAAAAATGAAGGGGCTCTAAAATAGTTCAGAATTCAAGCCGGATAACGGAATGAATAAATGTATTACATTAAGAATCCCAGCAGGATACCTGCTGCTACAGCGGAACCGATTACACCGGCAACGTTCGGGCCCATGGCATGCATCAGCAGATAGTTGGTAGGATCGTATTCCAGACCTACTACTTGGGAGATACGTGCAGAGTCGGGTACGGCAGATACACCGGCATTACCGATCAACGGATTAATCTTGTTGCCTTTCTTCAGGAAGAGGTTGAAAATCTTCACGAAGATGACACCGGATGCTGTGGCAATGACAAATGATAAGGCGCCCAGACCGAATATCTTGATTGAATCAAGGGTTAAGAACTCGGATGCTTGCGTAGAAGCACCTACTGTCAAACCAAGCAGAATAGTAATGGTATCAATCAGCGGACCACTGGCTGTGTTTGCCAGACGACGTGTAACTCCACTTTCTTTCAGTAAATTACCGAAGAACAGCATACCCAGCAAAGGCAGACCGGATGGTACAAGGAATGTGGTCAGTAACAAACCGATAATCGGGAACATTACTTTTTCCGTATGTGAAACCACACGGGGAGGTTTCATACGGATAAGACGTTCATTTTTACTGGTCAGCCAACGCATAATAGGCGGCTGTATCACCGGTACTAATGCCATATATGAATAGGCTGATACTGCAATGGCACCCATTAAGTTAGGAGCCAGTTTAGAAGAGAGGAAGATGGCAGTCGGACCATCGGCACCACCAATGATACCGATTGCACCAGCCTGCATCGGGTCAAATCCTATGGCAAGGGCAATCATATAAGCACCGAATATACCGAATTGGGCTGCTGCACCAACCAACATTAATTTGGGGTTCGATATCAAAGCAGAGAAATCCGTCATGGCACCGATACCCAGGAATATGAGTGGCGGGTACCAACCGGAGGTTACTCCCTGGTACAGAATATTAAGTACGGAACCTTCTTCATAGATACCGACTTTTAATCCGGCTTCCATATTGAAAGGTATATTACCAATCAGCATACCGAAACCGATAGGAATTAATAGCATCGGCTCAAATTCCTTGGCTACAGCCAAGTATATGAAAAACAAACCTACCAGAAGCATTACCACATGTCCTACCGTTGCATTGGCAAAACCTGTATAAGTCCAGAAGTCGGCAAGGTTGTTTCCTAAAAATGTGATAAATTCTCCCATATTATTCAATAATTACGAGGTCAGTACCTTCGAGAACAGAGTCCCCTTTGTTTACATTGATGGCTGTAATCTTACCGTCTTTATCAGCATTGATATTGTTTTCCATCTTCATGGCTTCCAAAATGATGATAACTTGTCCCTTCTTTACTGTATCGCCGACATTTACTTTGATATCGAGGATTACACCGGGAAGCGGAGATTTTACACCTGACTTGCCGGTAGAAGCAGCGGCCGGTTTTACTACCGGAGTAGCAGGAGCAGCAGGAGCGGATGTGGCTGCCGGACGTGCTACCGGTTTAACAACTACCTTCGGTGCTTTTTCCATTTCAACTTTGTAGGGAGTACCGTTCACTTCTACATGAGCGATGTTGTCTTCAATATCTCCAATGGCAACTTTATATACGTTACCGTTAATTTTATATTTATATTCTTTCATCGTTTTATTTTATTATGGGTGACTTACTTTTTGTGAGGAGTCTCACGCAACGTATAAATCTTTGAACTCCACGGTGAGTAACTGCGTTTTACACGGGTAATGGTAAGTATCGTGTCTTCCACATCGTGTACATCGCTTTGGAATTCGTGCATGGCCATTGAAATGGCAGCAAAAACTTCTCCCGGAGCCTGCCCCAGTTGTTTCTCTTTTGCTTCTTGTTTATCAGTAATACCTTTAGCTTTCATGGCATTGCGTTTGCTGAGGTTAACTGATATTTTACCTATAATCTTGAAGGAGATGTAGAGTAATATCAGCCCGCAGAATACAACGCTCATGGCAGAAATAGCCATACCGATACCTACGCTGTCATGCTCTTCGAATTTTTCCATTTTGGCATTGCTGTCGATAGTCTTGTTGTTGGTACTCGGAGTGACATATTTATCTTCGCTTCCACCCTTTACTTCCCATTGGTCGGCTGCATCACTGACACGGGCATAGGATTGGTTGGCTTTTAAAGTACCGGCAGGCACTATGACTTGATCAAGCAATTTCTTGCCGGAATCATACAACCCAATCCAGTTGGCATTTGTGGCATCCAGTTTGAAGTTCGTATGAAATGTACCGCGTCTTGGTTCTCCATCAGCCCAGAAAAGTGCATGCTGACGTGGTTTTATGAGTGTCAGAACGTCACCTTTGGGAATGAAATAACTGGCAGTATCACCCGGCTGGCTGCTGAATTTCAGATAGCAACCTGCAAGGTCGGCGCTGCCGTATGATCTGTTGAATATTTCAATCCATGCGCTGTGCACACCGTAGTCATCCTGATAGTTGCTCTCGTTGTTGACCAGCACTTCATTCAGCAGCAGTTTGTTGTTCGATTTCTGTTCTTTGCAAGAAGAGCAAAAGCCCAACACCAGCATCAATGAAAGGAATATTCCGATTTTTGTTTTATTCATAATCGTTCTTGTTTTAGTGTGAAAAGCTTGATTACAAGGGAATATTACCATGCTTCTTAGCCGGGTTAGTCAATTTCTTGGTTTGCAACTGTTGCAGGGCACGGATGATGCGGAAACGTGTGTTACGCGGTTCGATAACATCATCGATGTAACCATATTTAGCTGCATTATAAGGATTGGCAAACAACTTGGTGTATTCAGCCTCTTTTTCAGCCAGGAATTGAGCCGGATTTTCCTGCTCTTTGGCTTCGCGGGCATATAATACTTCTACAGCACCTGCACCACCCATTACAGCGATTTCAGCAGTAGGCCAAGCATAATTCATGTCGCCACGCAGCTGCTTACAGCTCATCACGATGTGCGAACCACCGTAGGATTTACGCAGTGTGATGGTAACCTTGGGTACAGTAGCTTCACCGTATGCATACAGCAGTTTGGCACCGTGCAGGATGACGCCGTTGTACTCCTGGCCGGTTCCCGGAAGGAATCCCGGTACGTCTACCAATGATACGATAGGAATATTGAAGGCGTCGCAGAAACGGACGAAGCGTGCGCCCTTGCGGGATGCGTTGCTGTCGAGCACACCTGCCAGATACTTCGGCTGGTTGGCAACAATACCTACGGACTGTCCGTTGAAACGTGCGAAACCAATAATGATATTCTTTGAATAATCTTTTTGGATTTCGAGGAACTCACCATTATCTATGATAGCACCAATTACCTCGTACATATCGTACGGTTTGTTCGGGTTATCAGGAATGATGTCGTTCAGGGAATCTTCCAGACGGTCGATAGGGTCTGTACAGTCTACATAGGGAGCTTCTTCCAGGTTGTTCTGGGGAATGTAGCTCAACAGTTTGCGGATAAGAGCCAAACCTTCTTCTTCTGTCTGTGCAGTAAAATGAGTAACACCAGATTTGGTGGAGTGAACGCTCGCGCCACCCAGGTTTTCCTGGCTTACGTCTTCTCCGGTTACAGTCTTTACTACCTTCGGACCGGTAAGGAACATGTAGGATGTACCTTCCATCATCAAAGTAAAGTCTGTCAAGGCAGGAGAGTAAACGGCGCCACCGGCACAAGGACCGAAAATACCGGAAATCTGCGGAATGACACCCGAAGCAAGTATGTTACGTTGGAAGATTTCAGCGTAGCCAGCCAAGGCATTAATACCTTCCTGAATACGTGCACCGCCCGAGTCGTTGATACCGATACACGGAGCACCCATTTTCATGGCTTGGTCCATAATCTTACAGATTTTCAGAGACATGGTTTCGGACAGTGAACCGGCAGAAACTGTGAAGTCCTGTGCGAAGATATAAACCAGACGGCCTTCGATTGTACCGCAACCGGTTACTACACCGTCACCGGGGTAGTGTTTCTTTTCCATGCCGAAGTTCGTACATCTATGTTCTACGAACATGTCCATTTCTTCGAAACTGCCTTCGTCAAGAAGCATGGCTATACGCTCACGAGCTGTATATTTACCCTTCTCGTGTTGCTTTGCAATCGCTTTTTCACCACCACCGAGACGTGCTGCAGCGCGGCGGTCTATAAGCTCTTTAATCTTTTCAAGTTGATTACTCATGAATTTATATTCTTTAAGTGTTTATACAATTTATGATTTGATGATTTTACAGTCTTGCTTATTCCGGTTTCTCGCAAAGCTCGGTCAGGACACCGAGAGTTGACTTCGGATGCAGGAATGCAATGTTCAGACCTTCTGCACCTTTGCGGGGAGCTTTGTCTATAAGGCGGATACCTTTTTCTTCGACTTCGGCAAGCGCACCGGCCACTCCGTCTTCAACGGCGAATGCGAGATGATGCATGCCACCGTTACCGTTGTTCTTTTCGATGAACTTGGCAATTGTGCTTTCGGGAGAAGTAGGTTCCAACAATTCGATCTTTACATCGCCCACTTTCAGGAAAGCGGTTCTAACTTTCTGATCTTCCACGGTTTCGATGTTGTAGCATTTCAAACCTAAAACGTTTTCGTAGTACGGAAGGGCTTCTTCAATGCTCTTAACGGCAATGCCCAGATGCTCAATGTGTGAAATCTTCATAACTATATAAATTAATGTTAGTATTGTATCCTTTTTAATAAAGGTATAAAGCAGCACAAAGAAAGAGAATTCTTCCTTAATAAAGAAATTTTTCATCAATTAATTCATGGATAATTGAACTTTAGAAGGATTTTTTCAGACTTTAGATAGAGACCGGTTGTTTTCCTGATATCGTCCGCTAACGGACATCCCCACTGTCCGAAAATGAACACTTACCCCTCTATGAAATCTTCCCGGCCACTTGGCACACTCTTTGCTTTTCTGTTTGCGACAATTTTAAAGATTGAACATGAAAAAGAATATTTTACTTGCAGTTTGTTTTTTGATGCCGTTGGCAACCATGGCGCAGAATGATACTTTGGGACATGAACGCAATATTACGCTGTCGGAGGCCATTGTACTGGCCCGTACGCAGTCTGTGGATGCTGCTGTGGCATTGAATGAATTGAAAACCGCGTATTGGGAATACCGTACATTCCGTGCGGACTTGTTGCCGGAAGTGAATTTCACCGGTACACTACCCAACTATAACAAGTCCTACAGTACCTACCAGAATTCCGACGGCTCCTATAGCTTTGTCCGCAACAATACACTGGGGCTGTCCGGCCAGCTTTCGGTAGACCAGAACATTTGGTTTACGGGGGGTAAGCTGTCACTGACTTCTTCGCTGGATTATCTCAAACAACTGGGTTCCGGAGGAGCGAAGCAGTTCATGTCAGTCCCCGTGAGCCTGGAGTTGACGCAGCCGGTCTTCGGAGTGAATACCTTGAAGTGGAACCGCCGTATAGAGCCCGTACGCTATGCTGAGGCAAAGGCCGAGTTCATTTCAGCTACGGAAGAGGTGACGATGAAAACCATCACTTATTTCTTTGAGTTGCTGCTGGCCAAAGAATCGCTCGCTACCGCCATGCAGAACAAGACGAATGCCGACCGCCTTTATGAAGTGGCCATAGCCAAACGTAAAATGGGACAGATATCCGAGAATGATTTGTTGCAGCTTAAACTGAATTCATTGCAGGGCAAGGCCGACGTGACTGAGGCAGAGAGCAACCTGAATGCAAAAATGTTCCAGCTCCGTTCTTTCCTCGGGGTGTCCGAGCAGGAAAGCCTGAATCCGGTGTTGCCCGCCACTGTTCCCGATATAAAGATGGAGTATGACCGTGTGCTGAACAAGGCACTGGAACGCAACTCCTTTGCACAGAACATTCGCCGCCGCCAGCTCGAAGCTGATTATGAAGTGGCAACGGCACGCGGAAACTTGCGCAGCATCGACCTCTTTGCCAGTGTGGGCTATACGGGGCAGAACCATGAATTCTCTTCAGCCTACCGGGACTTGCTTGATAATCAGATTGTGCAGGTAGGCGTCAAGATTCCTATCCTTGACTGGGGCAAGCGCCGCGGCAAGGTAAGGGTGGCAAAGAGCAACCGTGAAGTGGTCTTGTCCAGAATCCGTCAGGAACAGATGGACTTTAATCAGGACATCTTTTTGCTGGTGGCTAACTTCAACAACCAGGCGCAACAGCTGGACATAGCCGAAGAGGCGGATGTCATTGCTGAGAAGCGTTACAAGACCAGTGTAGAGACCTTTATGATAGGTAAAATCAGCACCCTGGACCTGAACGATGCACAGAACTCTAAAGACGAAGCCCGTCAAAAGCATATTTCAGAGCTGTACTACTATTGGTATTACTTCTATCAGCTCCGCAGCTTGACCCTTTGGGATTTTGAACGCGATACGGAATTGGAAGCTGATTTTGAAGAGGTGGTAAGAGGATAAGTCGACGGGTTGCAAGTGATAAGTTATGAATTATTTGCCGGTAAAAGTACCGTATATGCGATATTATAGGTAAATAACTTATAACTTATCATTCATAACTCTGCTTTTTTACTTATTTTTGCGGGAAACAAACTACAATTTTTATGATACTGATAATAGACGACGATAGTGCTGTGCGCTCTTCCCTCAGCTTTATGCTGAAGCGTGCCGGATATGAGGTGAAAACGGCTCCGGGCCCTCGCGAAGCTATGGATATAGTTAGGGCCGAAGCTCCCGCCTTGATTTTGATGGATATGAACTTCACTCTTTCCACTACCGGAGAAGAGGGACTTACCTTATTGAAGCAGGTAAAGGTGTTCCGTCCCGATGTGCCCGTTATTTTGATGACGGCATGGGGAAGTATCCAGCTTGCCGTGCAGGGGATGCAGGCCGGCGCATTCGATTTCATAACCAAGCCTTGGAACAATGCTGCTCTTTTGCAGCGCATCGAGACGGCCCTTGAGCTTACGGCCGCCCCGAAAGAGGTGCCGGAAGAGCAGACTACCGCATTGAATCGCAGCCATATTATAGGTAAGTCCAAAGGGCTGATGGAAGTGTTGAACACAGTGGCCCGCATAGCCCGTACCAATGCTTCGGTGCTGATTACGGGCGAAAGCGGAACGGGCAAGGAGCTGATTGCCGAAGCCATCCATATCAACAGCCAACGTGTGAAGCAGCCTTTTGTCAAGGTGAACCTTGGTGGCATCTCGCAGAGCTTGTTCGAGAGCGAGATGTTCGGCCATAAGAAAGGGGCGTTTACCGATGCCAGTGCCGACCGTATAGGGCGTTTTGAAATGGCAAACAAAGGTACCATCTTCCTCGACGAGATTGGTGACCTCGACCCTTCCTGCCAGGTGAAACTGCTGCGCGTGCTTCAGGAC